>Ga0209254_10000033_pt1 | contig 77001 bp, 71 predicted proteins | sample FrelakmetDIP11DI_FD_187148 | JGI IMG/M metagenome (GOLD analysis project Ga0209254, IMG submission 187148) | Freshwater lake sediment microbial communities from the University of Notre Dame, USA, for methane emissions studies - DIP11 DI (SPAdes)... | ecosystem: Environmental > Aquatic >...
GGGGCCGAAGGCGCGCAAGTCGAGGCGTCCGCGAGCGTCGTCGGCACCGACGAAACCGGCGAGTCCGCCAGCGCCGTCCTGCCGAGCATCGGCTCCGAAGTCGGCGGCACCGATGTTTCCGCTAGCCGATCCGAGCGGACCATCGCCGACGAAGCGCCCGCCGAGGCGGGCACCGCGGCGATCGAGGCGGACGCCGCCCCGACGGCGTCCGAACCCGCGTTCCTGCGCGAAGGCGCCGCCCAGCGCAAGCTCACGCGCACGCGCACGATCGTCCTCGGCAGCGGCGCGGCCCTGCTCGCGGTGCTGGTGCTGGCGCAACTCACCGTGGCCTTTCGTGCCGAGATTCTCGAGAAGTTCCCGCAGACGCGGCCGGCGCTCAGTCAGTTGTGCAAGGTCTTCCGCTGTACGGTCAACTGGTCGGCGCGCGGTGACCTGCTGGCCGTGGTCGGAACCGAACTGCAGGCGCTGCCGGGAACCAGCGCCTTCGAACTGACCGCCGTCGTGCGCAATCGCGGCAGCATGACGCTGGCGCTGCCGGCGATCGAACTGACCCTTTCGGACACGCTCAACCGGACCGTAGCGCGCAAGGTGTTTGCGCCAACCGACTACCTGTCCGGCGAGCGCGATCCCCAGGCGCATCTGCTCGCCGGTCTGCAGCCGGGCGCCGACCTGACGGTCAGGATCGCTTTTGAGGCCCGCGGTGTGAATGCCGCCGGCTTCGTCGTCTATCCCTTCTATCTCTGATGCCGACCGCGTCGCGGGCCGTGGGCGGCCAGACCGCGAATCGAGCACCCCGGAAGCAGGACACCCCAAGCCGATGAGTACGCTGATCTGCGGTTCGATCGCCTTCGATTCGATCATGGTGTTCCGCGGGCGGTTCAAGGACCACATCCTTCCGGACCAGGTCCACATCCTTAACGTCGCTTTTCTCGTACCGCAGTTGCGCCGCGAATTCGGCGGCACCGCCGGCAACATCGCCTACAGCCTGAAGCTGCTCGGCGGGGACCCGCTGCCGATGGCGACGGTCGGCAGTGACGCGGCGGCGTATCTGCGCCGGTTCGAGGCGCTCGGTATCGAGCGTACGCACCTGCGTGAAGTCGCCGACAGCTACACCGCGCAGGCCTTCATCACCACCGACCTCGACGATAACCAGATCACCGCCTTCCACCCGGGCGCAATGTCGTTGTCGCACCTGAACGAGGTGCCTGGCGACGGCTCGATCCGACTCGGCATCGTCGCCCCCGACGGACGCGAGGGGATGCTGGCGCACGCAACGCAGTTCGCCGAACACGGCATTCCGTTCATCTTCGATCCCGGCCAGGGTCTGCCGATGTTCGACGCCTCGGAACTCGATGCCTTTCTCGCCCGCTCGACCTACGCCGTGCTGAACGACTACGAGGCGCAGTTGGTCATGGAAAAGACCGGCAAGCCGATCGACACGCTCGCGCAAAAGGTCAGTGCGCTGATCGTCACGCGTGGCGGCCAGGGATCGGACATTTACGTCGGCGGGCGGGCGCTGCACATTCCGGCGGCGCAGACGCGGCGCCTCATCGACCCGACCGGCTGCGGCGACGCCTACCGCGCCGGGCTGCTCCACGGCTTGGCCAACGGCATGGACTGGGAAACGACCGGGCGGCTGGCCGCGGTCATGGGCGCCCTGAAGATCGAAAACGGCGGTGCCCAGAACCACACTGCCTCGCGCGAAGAGATCGCCGACCGCTTCAACGAGTCTTTCGGTTTCCGCCCCTGGTAAGGACGGCGCCCGTCAGGCACCACGCCCGGACGCTACGCCACCCCCATGGGCGCATGCCGCTCGACTTGGCGCGGACTGCGACGGGGGCTATAGCCCGCTGCGGCCCAGCACGATCAGCATCACGTTGACGATCAGGATCACCACGATCGGCGACAGATCGAAACCGCCCACCTGCGGCAAGGCGCGCTGGAACGGCGCCAGGAAAGGCCGTACCAGCATCGACACGGCCGGCGCGATCGGCGCGTGCGGGTTCACCCAACTCAACACGACGTGCAGCAGGGTCAACCAGAGCACGAGGTAGAGAGCCCAACGCAGCAACTGGATCAGCGCCATTAGCAGCAGCCCGGACCAGGGCCAGCTGTCCATGCCCACACCGACGAGAAGAAAGCGCAGGCCGAGAAACACGATCGCCACCAGAATTGCCGCGAGCAAGGTCGCCGCGTCGAAGCGGCCGACGGCAGGAACCAGGCGCCGCAGCGGGCGCACCAGCCAGTCGGTCAGGGCGATGGCGAACTGGGCGAGCGGGTTGCGCGCCGGCATGCCCAGATAGTTCATGTAAGCCCGTGCCAGCAGGGAGACTCCCAGGATCACCGCGATCGTCTGCAGCAGGAAATCGGCGATGTCAACCAGGATCATGGCGGCGCGGATGGCGGAGCAGTCTCGACGATTCTAGCGAGGCGGCATCCGCAGCAAATGAAAACGGGGCGCTGAGAGACCCAGCGCCCCGCGGAAAGCGAACTCTCTTCGCGGCCGACTACGGACGGCTACCCGTCGGGAACGGCCATGCCGCAGCCGGAGTCAGCGCCGTCTTCACGCCAGGCGCCGCCGCGGCGGGCTTGGCAGCAGGCGCCGCCTTCTTCGCGGGCTTGGCCTTGGCGGCGGGCCTGGCCGCAGCCTTACTAACTACTTTTTTTTTAGCAGCTTTCTTGGCGGTCTTCTTGGCCGCCTTCTTCGCGGTCTTTTTGGCCGCGGCTTTCTTGACGGTCTTCTTGGCCGTTTTCTTCGCGGTTTTCTTGGCCGCAGCCTTCTTCACGGTCTTCTTGGCCGCAGCCTTCTTCGCGGTTTTCTTCGCGGCCTTCTTGGCCGGTTTCTTGACGGTCTTCTTCGCAGCTTTCTTCGTTGCCATGGTCATCTCCTGACTGTATGGACAAAAGGTTGATGAGCAAACCCGAAGTGGCCGTAGTGGGCCCCGCTCGAGCTATTCATCGGCGCATGCGGACGCGCTGTCGCCGCGGCAAACCCAGAAGTGCGTTTTGATGGACGCATATCCGAGTGGAGCGCGGAACGGTCAGCGCGAAGACCGCTGACGCTGATGAATTCGGCACTGCGCAGCAGTCCCGGCAACGGCCGGCGTGCGCGCAAAGAAAACGCCGGCCCACGGCCGGCGTTCGGGAAGGAGGAAGACCTGAGTTGATTGACCGTCGCCGACGACCCGGAATCCAGAGCGGGAACGATCCCGCAAGACCCTAGTGTCTCGTTAGCGGTTCGTCGCGTGACCTTGACGATGGAGCGTCTACTGTGGCTGTCGGAGTTCAATGTCGTGATCGAAGTTCGCTGTTTGATCAACGAATCGAGCAACTCAACATGAGTTCGGTTTTTACTCTCAATCAATTTCACTCGCAAGACTTTTCATGCATTTCGCGCGCGCGATGTTCGATTTCTTCAACGACTTTGCAACGAACTCATCTTGTCGAACTCATGCACATGCATGAGTCGATGTCGATCGTCGCCCGCAACTTTCACTCCCAGCTCAGCGCACCGCCGGTTTGATACTCGATCACCCGCGTCTCGAAGAAGTTGCGCTCCTTCTTCAGGTCGATCATCTCGCTCATCCACGGGAACGGGTTTTCCTCGGCATCGAACAGCGGCTCGATGCCGATCTGCTGCGCCCGCCGGTTGGCGATGTAGCGCAGGTAACCCTTGAACATCGGCGCATTCAGCCCGAGCACGCCGCGTGGCATGGTGTCCTCCGCGTACGCGTACTCCAAGTCGACCGCCTTCCGGAACAGGTCGCCGATCTCCTCGCGGAACGACGGCGTCCAGAGCCGGGGGTTCTCCAGCTTGATCTGATTGATGAGGTCGATGCCGAAGTTGCAGTGCATCGACTCGTCGCGAAGGATGTACTGGTACTGCTCGGCAGCGCCGGTCATCTTGTTCTGCCGGCCGAGCGCCAGGATCTGGGCGAACCCCACGTAGAAGAACAGGCCCTCCATCAGGCAGGCGAAGACGATCAGGCTCTTGAGCAGCTTCTGGTCGTTGCCCAGGGTCCCGGTGGCGAAGTTCGGGTCGGTCAGGGTGTCGATGAACGGGATCAGGAACTCGTCCTTGGCCCGGATCGACGCGATCTCGTGGTAGGCATTGAAGATCTCGCCCTCGTCCAGCCCCAGCGATTCGACGATGTACTGGTAGGCATGGGTGTGGATCGCCTCCTCGAACGCCTGTCGCAGCAGGAACTGGCGGCACTCCGGCGCTGAGATGTGCCGGTAAGTGCCGAGGACGATGTTATTGGCGGCCAGCGAATCGGCGGTGACGAAGAAGCCGAGGTTGCGCTTGACCACCCGGCGCTCGTCCTCGGTCAGGCCGTTGGGGTCCTTCCACAGCGCGATGTCGCGGGACATGTTGATCTCCTGCGGCATCCAGTGGTTGGCGCAGGCGGACAGATACTTGTCCCAGGCCCACTTGTACTTGAACGGGACCAGTTGGTTGACGTCGGTACGGCCGTTGATGATCCGCTTGTCGGCGACGTTGACGCGCCGGGTGTCGGCGGCCGGATATGAGGCGGCGCCGGCGGGCGGCGCCGCAAGCTCGAACGCCGCTGGCTGAACGCGCGCCACGGGCATCGCGGGGGCTGCGGCGGAGTCATCCCAGGAGAGCATTCCTTGTTCCTTCTCGGTTTCGGTCTTGTGCCAAGCGGCTACTGGCAAGCCTCGCAGTCCGCGAAGCCGGGGTCGCCCGGTTTGAGCAGGCAGACCTTGCCTTCGGCTTCCGCCATCGACGGCGCTGCCCCCAGTCCGCCGCCGGTAGGCACGGCATTGAGCTGCCCTGCACGTGCGCTGGTCGACTTCTCGGCATGGGTGGCGCCGATCGTGCGCAGGTAATAGGTGGTCTTCAGCCCGCGCCGCCAGGCCAGTTTGTAGGTCTCGTCGAGTCTCCTGCCCGACGCCCCCGCCATATAGATGTTGAGGGACTGCGCCTGGTCGATCCACTTCTGCCGCCGCGCCGCGCATTCGATCAGCCACTTCGGCTCGACTTCGAAGGCGGTGGCGTACAGCCGGCGGATGTCCTCCGGGATGCGGTCGATCCGCGCCAGGGAACCGTCGAAGTGCTTGATGTCGGCGACCATCAGTTCGTCCCACAGCCCAAGCCGCTTCAGGTCGCGCACCAGATGCTCGTTGACGACCGTGAACTCGCCCGACAGGTTGCTCTTGACGAAAAGGTTCTGGAAGGTGGGCTCGATGCTCGCGTCCACGCCGATGATGTTGGAGATCGTCGCCGTGGGGGCGATGGCGACGCAGTTCGAGTTGCGCATGCCGTACTGGCGGATACGGCTGCGCAGGGCATCCCAGTCCATGGTCGAGGAGGCGTCGACCTCGACGAAGCCGCCGCGGCTTTCGGCCAGCAGGGCGAGCGTGTCCTGCGGCAGGATGCCGCGGTCCCAAAGCGAACCGGCGAACGACGAGTAGCGGCCCCGCTCGGCGGCCAGTTCGGTCGACGCCCAGTAGGCGTGGTAGCAGACCGCCTCCTGGCTGCGGTCGGCGAATTCGACGGCGGCCTCCGATCCATAGGGCACCCGCAGCATGTGCAGGCAGTCCTGGAAACCCATAATGCCGAGGCCCACCGGACGGTGGCGCAGGTTCGAGTTGCGCGCCTTGCCAACGGCGTAATAGTTGATGTCGACGACGTTGTCCAGCATCCGCATTGCGGTGCCGATGGTCCGCGCCAGCTTGGCGTCGTCGAGCCGGAAGCCGCCCTGCCCGTCGTCGATCATGTGCGCCGGCAGGTTGACCGAACCCAGGTTACACACGGCGATCTCGGCCGGGCCGGTGTTCAGCGTGATCTCGGTGCACAGGTTGGAACTGTGGATCGTGCCGACATGCTGCTGCGGACTGCGCAGGTTGCAGGCATCCTTGAACGTGATCCACGGATGGCCGGTCTCGAACAGCATCGACAGCATCTTTCGCCAAAGCTGCACCGCTGGTACCTTCCTGAAGAGCTTCAGTTCTCCTCGCGTGGCCTTCTCTTCATAGTGGGTGTAGGCCTCCTCGAACGCCTTGCCGGTCTTCTCGTGCAGGTCGGGGCAGTCGGACGGCGAGAACAGCGTCCAGTCGCCGCCCTCCATCACCCGTCTCATGAACAGGTCCGGAATCCAGTTCGCGGTGTTCATGTCGTGAGTGCGGCGGCGGTCGTCACCGGTGTTCTTGCGCAGTTCGAGGAACTCCTCGATGTCCAGGTGCCACGTTTCGAGGTAGCAGCACACCGCGCCCTTGCGCTTGCCTCCCTGGTTCACAGCCACCGCGGTGTCGTTGACAACCTTCAGGAACGGCACCACACCCTGGCTCTTGCCGTTGGTGCCCTTGATGTGGGAGCCGAGCGCCCGCACCGGCGTCCAGTCGTTGCCGAGCCCGCCGGCGTACTTGGCGAGCAGCGCGTTCTCCTTGATCGCCTCGTAGATGCCGTCCAGGTCGTCGGAAACCGTGGTGAGATAACAGGACGAAAGCTGCGAATGGCGAGTGCCGCTGTTGAACAGCGTCGGCGTCGAACTCATGAAGTCGAAGCTCGACAGGACCTCGTAGAAGTCGATGGCGCGCGCCTCGCGGTCGATTTCGTTGATCGCTAGGCCCATCGCCACCCGCATGAAGAAGGCCTGCGGCAGTTCGAAGCGGCGGCCGTCGTGGTGCAGGAAGTAGCGGTCGTACAGCGTCTGCAGGCCGAGGTAGTTGAACTGCAGGTCCCGCTCGGGTCTCAGCGCCCGCGCCAGCCGCGGCAGGTCGAACTGCGCCAGCCGCTCGTCGAGCAGTTCCGCCTCGACGCCGTACTTGACGAAGCCCGGGAAGTACTCCGCATAGCGTACGGCCATGGCTTCCTGCGCCACCTCTTCGCCGAGCACTTCGCGGCGCACGGTGTGCAGCAGCAGCCGCGCCGTGACGTAGGAGTAGGCGGGATCCTTCTCGATCAGCGCCCGCGCGGCCAGGATGGCCGACCTGACCACCTCCTCCAGCGGCACGCCGTCGTACAGGTTCTTGACCGTCTCGGCGACAATCGTCTCGGGCGACACGTACTCGGTCAGGCCTGCGCAGGCCGAGTCCACCAGCGCGCGGATCCGCTGCCGATCCAGCGGCACGCGCTGACCCCCGTCGATCATCGACAGCGGCGGCTCGCCCTGCGCCTGCTCCTTCTTCTGGCGCGCCCGCTCCTGCGCCCGCTTCTCGCGATAGAGAACGTAAGCGCGGGCGACGTCATGCGCGCCGTCGCGCATCAGCGACAACTCAACCTGGTCCTGCACGTCCTCGATGTGGAATGTTCCGCCCGCGGGCTGCCGGCGCAGCAGCGCACCGACCACGCCGGCCGTCAGCTTGCCGACCTGTTCGCGCACCGCGCTTGACGCCGCGGCCTGGCTGCCGCGCACCGCCAGGAAGGCCTTCGTCATCGCCACTGCGATCTTGCTCGGCTCGAAACCGACGACCGAGCCGTTGCGGCGGATGAGTTTGTAGTCCGCGAACGAGGTGGCCAGGACCCGGTTGACGCCGACTTCGTCGCCGGCCGGTCCCGGTCGTGGCGAGTGGAACGAACCTGCTGTCTCCAGGGCGCCTGGTTGTTGTGCCTGCATCTTGCCTCCGTCGTTCGGCATCGACCGTCGGCCAGCGACGATCGCATTCATGTTCCAGATCGATCCCGCGGAGCATCCGCGCACACAAGGTGTTGATTTCCGCCGCGCCGCCCAGGTTTCTGCTCGGCTGGCGGCGGTCCCGTTCGGCCGGCCCTCGACGCCGCTCTCGCCGCCGGCTTGGCCGCCGCCTAAGATACAATATGTTGTGTCTTATCTCTGCAGGCGTACAAGGTCTGGTAGCCGCGGATCATAGGGGATGTCGCGGCCGAACTCAACCACCGGCCGACCTGGTCGACGACGGGCGCGTTCGCGGGCAACGCGCCGCTCGGCGGCGGGCGCTGCAAGGTGGGCGAGACCGGGCTATGGAAGCCACTTCGCCGGCAGATCGGCCAGCGAAGCGAACCGATGCCAGTCGAACAGCGGCCCGGGATCGGTCTTGCGCCCGGGAGCGATGTGGCTATGCCCCCGAACCGCGCGCAGAGGGAACTTGGTCCGCAGCGCGGTCGTCAGCCGGGCAAGCGCCGCGTATTGCGCGGATTCGAATGCCGTGAAGTCGGTGCCTTCGAGCTCGATACCGATCGAATAGTCGTTGCAACCGGTGCGACCCTCGAAGGTCGAATGACCTGCGTGCCAGGCGCGCCGAGCGCAGCTGACGAACTGGGTGGCACGGCCGTCACGTTCGATCAGGAAATGCGCCGACACACGGACGCCGGCGAGCAATGACAGGAACGGGTGCGCAGAGACATCGATCTCGTTGCAGAAGAGCCGCTCGATGCTGCCGCGGCCGAAACACCCTGGCGGCAGGCTGATGTTGTGCAGCACCAGCAATTCGACCGGCGTCCCGGCCGGACGGGCGTCGCAGTTTTCGCTTGGCAGCCAGCGCATGCCAGCGACCCGGCCGTCGGATCCGATGTGCGGCGGCGGCAGATCCACTACTTCAGGCCGAGCCGCTGCATGCGGTAGCGCAGCTGGCGGAACGTGATGCCCAGCAGTTGCGCCGCCGCAGTCCGGTTGCCGCCGGTCTTGCCCAGTGCCGAACGCAAGGCGGCCCTTTCGACGGCGTCCAGGTACGCGGAGAGGTCAGGGGGAACGCCGTCCGTGGGCAGCATCATCGCCGCCGCTTCGTCGTCCAGCCCCGCGGCCGCAGTGACGGCCGGTGCCGACGCTACCGCCTCCGGCGCGACCGGCGCTTCGCCGGCCGGCAGCATCAGGTCCACCGCACCGAGTTCGCGGCCGGCAGCCAGCGCCACCCCGCGTTCGAGGACGTTTTCCAGCTCGCGCACGTTGCCGGGGAACGGATAGTTCTGCAATTCACGCATCGCATCGGCCGAAAGCCGTGCGCGCTCGACGCCGCCGCGCTGCGCCAGCCGGTCGAGAATCGCGTCGGCCAGCATGGCGATGTCCTCCGATCTTTCGCGCAGGCTCGGAACGTGCAGTTCGATCACGTTGAGCCGGTAGTACAGGTCCTGGCGGAAGCGGCCGGCGGCGACGAGTTTGGCGAGGTCCTGGTGCGTGGCGCTGAGGATGCGCACATCGACGGGATCCTCGGTGGTCGAGCCGACCTTGCGCACGCGCCGCTCCTGGATGGCTCGCAGCAGCTTCACCTGCATCGGCAGCGGCAGTTCGGCCACTTCGTCGAGGAACAACGTGCCCCCGGCGGCCGCGTGGAAGAAGCCGTCACGGTCGCGCTCGGCGCCGGTGAAGGCTCCCTTCCTGTAGCCGAAGAACTCGGCCTCCATCAGTGCTTCCGGTATCGCGCCGCAGTTGACCGCAACGAACGGCAGCAGCCGCCGCGCTGAGGAGTCGTGGATGGCGCGGGCGACCAGTTCCTTGCCGCTGCCGGACTCGCCGTAGATGGCCACCGGCGCCATGCTGTGCGCGAGCCGCTCGATCATCGAGCGCAGCTGCCGCATCGCCGGCGCTTCGCCGCGCAGGCGGTCGATCGCCCGCGTCTGCTGCTGCGGCGGAGAGCCCTCCGTCGGCGGCCGGGCCAGCGCTGAGCGGACGAGCAGCCGGAGCTGGTCGAGATCGACCGGCTTGGCGAGATAGTCGAAAGCACCGGCCTTCAGGGCCGCCACCGCGTTCTCGGCGCTGCCGTACGCGGTGATCACTGCGATCGGCGTGTCGCCGCGGGCGGCGACCTGCTGCACCAGCTCGATCCCGGTGCCATCGGGAAGGCGCATGTCGGTCAGGCACAGCGCGTACCGGTTGCGGGCCAGCAGACTGCGCGCGGCGCCGACGGAGTCCGCAGTGTCGACATCGAGTCCGAGTCGGCCCAGCGTCAGCGCTAACAGCTCGCGCAGGTCCGCTTCGTCGTCCACGACCAACACGGCAGGCAGCCGCCGTTCGACGGCTGGATTCGCCAGTGGAACTGGCCGGGATTCACTCATAGGGAGTCATCGTAGTGAGGAAGTCCGAGCCCTGCAGCTCGGCGTCGGCAGAGGCGAAGCGAACGACGAATCCGCGGCCGGTGCTGCGGTCGGGAAGCGCCAGTTCCTCGTACGCGAGTTCGCAGCGGTTGGCCAGGCAGAACTCGCGTGCGATATACAAGCCAAGCCCGGTGCCGGCCACGTGCGAGGTGTTGAACGGCTCGAACAGGGAAGCGCGAACGCCCTCGGCGACACCGGGACCATCGTCGAGCACCCACAGCGCCGGGGCCGATCGGCCCCCGTCGACCAGCACGCGGACGGCACCGACCGCGTCGCTGGCGTAGCGCAGCGCGTTGTCGACCAGGTTATAAAGGACCTGGCGCAGGTGCGACCGTTCGAACTTCACCTGAATGCCGGCCGGCGCCTCGAGCGTGACCCGCCCTGCCGCCTGCGGGCGGTCGCGCACGAACTCCTTCAGCCAGTCGCCCAGGAAACCGGCCAGCTCGATGTCTTCGCCCAGCGGCGCATCGCGGCGGGCAACGCGCAGGACATCTTCGACGAGCCGGTTCAGCCGCAGCGTGTTCTCGCGCACGATCGACGCCAGGCGCTTCAGTCCGGAGTCCTGCACGTCCTCGGCAAGCAGCTGGCTGGCGTGGCTGATGGCCGCCAGCGGGTTACGGATCTCATGCGCGATGGAGGCGGTCAGTCTGCCCATCGATGCCAGCTTCAGCTGCTGGGCTCGTTCGTCGAGCGCGCGCTGGTCCTCGATGAAAATGAGGAACTCGTCGATTTGCGTTGCCGTCGGCTGCACGAAGCGGGCGCGCAGCCGCAATTCGGGTAACTCGACGATGCTGTAACCGCGAACGCCATCCCCGGCGCCGCCCTCGCGCCAGCGCTGGAAGGCAGCCACCAGCGGTGCCAGACGGCCAATCGACGAGAGGTGCTCGCCGGTGAGCTGCGCCTCCGGCTTCAGGCCAATGAGTACCCGCGCGGCGCGATTGTTGGCACGGACCCGCGCGCTCGCATCGACCACTACGACGCCCTGCTCGAGCTGCGCGATGACCAGCCGGTTGATGGCCAGCTGGTTGAGCAGATTGCGTCCGCGCTGCTGGGCCAGTTGCTCCTGGGAGGCGAGCCGTTGCGCCAGCAGTCGCAGCAGCGCGGTGATGGCGAACAACATCGCGCCGTACAGTCCGGCCTCGAACAGCGAAGCTTCAGTGCGAGCCACCGTCAACGCCCGGGTCAGCGTATCGAGGAGGATCGTGATGACAGCCAGCGCGCAGACGAAGAACACGGCGACGGTGGGCAGCAGCAGCGACGCACCGGCCAGAGGCAGCAGGTAGAGCACGACAAGCCCCGAGCGAAGGCCGCCGCTGGTGACCATCAGCGCCGAAATCAGCAGGAGGTCGAACGCGATGTTTGCGGCGACGTGCGCGACCAGGCGCCGACGCAGGTACATTGCGGCCACCGCGAGCAACGCCGCCCCGGCGAAGTAAACTCCTGCCGCCGCGACGTAGGACGGCACCGACCAGCCCCGGCTGGTCGGCCCGAGGGCGGCTAGCGCCAGCAGAAGACTGACGGCGATGATCAGCCGCGTCAGCCCGAGATACTGCACGGTGCGCCACTGCGGCGCCGCGGGATCGTCTTCGCGATCAGGCTGGACGGCCGCGCTCATCGTGTCCTTTGCGCCGCGGCGGCCATCCACGGGGCGCCGCGCAGTCCCGACCGTCTCATCCGGCCGGCTTCGCCTTCGCGCAGGCACGCATACCGGTCGAGCCAAAGCCCCGCGCCCCAGAGCACGCGCACTACGAGCGGTGGCGTTACCCTCATCCCCGGTCGCATTCGAGACGTCGATGCGCCTCGCTGCAGAACCAGCGGCCGCCGTCGGCAAACGCCTCGGACTTCGGCACGTTCAGGCCACAGTGGACGCAACGGACCATCGTTTCGCCGTTGGCGGATGGTTCGGGCGGACGCGTCCCAGGCTTGTCCTGCCGGGCACCGCGCCAGATGCGGAAGGCGATGTACAGCCCGACGCCGAGCAGGATGAAGAAAAGAATGCGACCCATCAGACACGCCCGAGGATGACTTCGAGGACGAAGCGGCTGCCCACGTAGGCGAGCAGCAGCATCAGAAAACCCGTGAAGGTCCAGCGCAGCGCCGTGCGCCCGCGCCAGCCGAACACGACGCGTCCGCCGAGCAGGCCAGCGAATACCAGCCAAGACGCGAGGGTGAACACCGTTTTGTGCTCGAAACGCAGCGCGCGGCCGAACAGCTGCTCGGAGAAGAAGATCCCGGTGACCAGCGTCGCGGTCAGCAGGACAAAGCCTGCACTGATCAACCGGAACAGCAGCTTCTCGAGCGCGAGCAGCGATGGCAACTGGCCGAAGATGCGACCAAGGCCCTGCGCCGGCGCCTGCAGCGGCGCGTGCAGGCGACGGTCGAGCAAGGTCATCAGCAGCGCGTGCAGGGCCGCGATGGTGAGCAGACTGTAGGCAGCGATCGCTACCAACAGGTGCAGGCGCAGCGCCGTCGAGTCGATGTCTGCGGCAATCGGCGCGCCCTGGAAGGGTATCGGCAGCAGCACACAGACAGCCGCCGCCGGCAAGACGAGCACATCGAGTCCACGTACCGGCACGAACATGCCCTCGACCCACAGCACAGCAACACCAAGCAACAGCGTCGCGGACAACGCGTGGGCGAAGCCGAAACGGAAGCCGCCTCCGCCGGCAATGGCCAGCGCGAGCAACGTCGCGTGCCCCAGAATGAGCAGCGGAAGCAGCGCGGCTCGAAAGCGCGCGCTGCCCTCGGGCGCCGGCAGCGTTCGCCACATCAGCCAGGCCAGCGCAAGGTATGCGGCAGCAACGGCTGCAGCGCCGGCCCCGTAGAATCCGCCCAACATCATAGGTCTTTGTATAGCATGCGCCGACTTGTTCGAGCGCTCTCCTGCCGATGCTCGATTCGCTGACCGAACGTCTGGCGCGCGTTGTCAAGACGATGCGCGGCCAGGCTCGCCTGACCGAGGCAAACACCCAGGAAATGCTGCGCGAGGTGCGCGTGGCCTTGCTCGAGGCCGACGTCGCGCTGCCCGTGGTGCGCGACTTCATCGGCCGCGTAAGGGACAAGGCATTCGGCGAAGATGTAGTCGGCAGTCTGACACCCGGCCAGGCGCTGGTGGGTGTCGTCCACCGCGAACTGACGGCGTTGATGGGCGGGGACCTGCCGGCGGCGGAGCGTGAACTCAGCCTCGCAGTTCAGCCGCCGGCGGTCATCTTGCTGGCCGGTCTGCAGGGCGCCGGCAAGACGACCACCGCGGCCAAGCTCGCCAAGTGGCTGATCGACGAACGCAAGAAGAAGGTTCTCGCCGTGTCGACCGACGTCTACCGTCCGGCCGCAATAGAGCAACTGAAGACGGTCAGCGAGCAGGCCGGGGCGCAGTTCTTTCCCAGTGATGCCGGGCAGGCGCCGGAGGACATCGCACGGCGCGCCCTGGATTACGCCCGGCGCCATTACTTCGACGTACTGATCGTCGATACCGCCGGCCGGCTGGCAATCGACGAGGCGATGATGCAGGAAGTTGCCGCGCTCCATGCCGCGGTGCAGCCGATCGAAACGCTATTCGTGGTCGACAGCATGCTCGGCCAGGACGCGGTCAATACCGCGCGGGCATTTGCCGAGCGGCTGCCGCTGACCGGCGTGATCCTGACCAAGCTCGATGGCGACGCACGCGGCGGCGCTGCACTTTCGGTACGCCATGTGACCGGCAAGCCGATCAAGTTCATCGGCGTCGCTGAGAAGATCAGCGGCCTGGAGCGGTTCGATCCGGAGCGCATGGCCGGCCGCGTGCTCGGCATGGGCGACGTCCTCGCTTTGGTCGAGGACGTACGCAAAGCGGTCGACCTGAAGTCCGCGGAGAAGCTGGCCAAGAAGATCCAGGCTGGCGACCGCTTTGACCTCGATGACTTCAAGGAACAGATCGGGCAGATGCGCAAGATGGGCGGCCTTTCCGGCCTGCTCGACAAGCTGCCGGCCCAGTTGGCGGCGGCAGCCGGGCAAGTCAGCGACAAGGACGCTGACCGTCAGGTTCGCCGCATCGAGGGAATCATCGGTTCCATGACGCCAGCCGAGCGCGCCCGGCCCGAGCTGCTCAAGGCATCGCGCAAGCGACGCGTCGCCGCCGGCAGCGGCGTACCGGTGCAGGAAGTCAACCGCCTGCTCAGCCAGTTCGAGCAGATGCGATCGATGATGAAGCAGATGAGGAAAGGCGGCCTATCGAAGATGATGCGCGCGATGGGCGGCCTCTCTGCACTGCGCGGCGGCCCGGCGGGGTTGCCCAAGCGTTGACCGCGCAATCGCCGTGTGCGGCGGGCGGTCAACAGGGGCGCATACCCGTTGCCGCCGGCGGGCACCGCAGCACGCGCCGCCGGGCGATTTCCCGTGGCCATGACGGAGGCGTTCCGGATGCTCGACGGTCGACCGCGAACCGGCGCACCGGTCGAATACGCCGAGGGCGACGGCCCCGCCGGACTTCCTGTGAAGTCTCTGCCCCTCGAGCTCAGCTCATCGCGCTACGGCGCCCCGAATGGGCCCAGCGACCCTGCCACGCTGCCAGGACCGCGTTCGGGTAGGTCTCACGGCCCCGGCTGCCGTTGTAGCGGCCGAGTGCCAGAAACAGATCGCCCTTCTCGATATCAAGGTAATGGCGGAGGATGACGCAGCCATAGCGAAGATTGGTTCGCATATCGAACAGCTTCCGCGCATCGCCGTCGCCGATGACGCCAGTCCAGAACGGCATGACCTGCATGTAGCCACGCGCGCCCGCGCTGGACACGGCGTACTTGCGGAAGTTGCTTTCAACCTGAATCAGGCCGAGAACCAACTGACGGTCGAGCCCGGCACGAACCGCTTCGTAATCGAGGGTGCGCAGGAACTCGATACGCTCGCGGTAGTCGGGCTTCGGCCGCAGCAGACGTCCCGACATCTCGTTCAGCCAGTCGATGAACTCGATGCGCTCTCCGATGTCGTCAATGCGCCGCTGCGGCGGCGAACTGTCGGCAATGCTTGCCGCCAGCGCAGCGCGCACGGCGTCGGCCATCGGTTCGTAGACCTGGGCGCCTCCGCGCGCCTGCGGCGGCAGGCTTGCCAGGGCCGGAGCGGCCAGCGCGACGAGCAGCCGACGGCGGCGCCGATCAGGCGCCCCCTGCGATCTGCCTCGCGACCAGTCCGACAGCATCTTCGAGATCAACGACGCTCACCTGCAGGCTGCGCCGATGCGCGTATTCGACCTGCCCATTCTTCAGTCCGCGCTCGCCGATCGTGAGCCGGTGCGGAACGCCGATCAGTTCCCAGTCAGCGAACATCGAGCCCGGCCGCTCGCCGCGGTCGTCGATGATGACGTCGATGCCGGCCGACTCCAGTTCCGCGTACAAACGGTCGGCGACCTGGTGAACCTGTTCCGACTGCCGGTAGTTCACCGGGCAGAGCACCACCGAGAACGGCGCGATCGGCTCCGGCCAGATGATTCCTCGTTCGTCGTGGTTCTGCTCGATCGCGGCCCCAAGCAGCCGGGTCACGCCAATGCCGTAGCAGCCCATCACCATCGGCCGCTGCTGACCGCCCTCGTCGGCAAAAGCGAGCCGCATCGACTCGGCATAGGGCAGCCCGGCAAAAACATGGCCGACCTCGATGCCGCGCTGGATCGCCAGCACGCCGTTCCCGTCTGGCGAGGGATCGCCAGCCACGACGTTGCGCAGGTCCGCCACCTGCTCGGGTTCGGGCACGTCCCGCCCCCAGTTCACGCCGGAGAGGTGGAAGTTCTCCTCATTCGCTCCGCAGACGAAGTCGCTCATGTTTGCCACAGTGCGGTCAGCGATCACCTTGATCTGCAGCCGGGTACCGATAGGACCGAGGTAGCCGGGACGGCAGCCAAAGGCGGCGCGAATCTCGCCCTCGGTCGCGAACCGAAAGCCTTCCTTCAGGCCGGGCACCTTGCCGGCCTTGACTTCGTTCAACCCGTGATCACCCCGCACCAGCAGCAACCAGATCTCGGTGTCGGTCGCCGTGCCGGACACATCCTTCCGGTCGACCGCGAGCACGATCGACTTCACGGTCCGCGCCAGCGGCAGGCCGAGCAGGTCGGCCACGTCCTCGCAACGCTCCTTGCCCGGTGTCGGCACTTTGCGCATCACCTCGGCCGACGGCCGGCGCTCGGCGACAAGCGAAACCGCCTCGGCCATTTCGATGTTCGCGGCATAGTCCGAGGTCGGGCAGTAGGCGATCGCGTCCTCGCCGGTGTCGGCGATCACCTGGAACTCGTGACTGGCCTGACCGCCGATGTTGCCGGTGTCAGCTGCCACCGCGCGGAACTTCAGCCCCATCCTGGAGAAGATGCGCTCGTAAGCCTCGTACATGGTGCGATAGCTCGCCATACCGCCGGCATCATCGCGATCGAAGGAGTAAGCGTCCTTCATCGTGAATTCGCGACCCCGCATCAGGCCGAAGCGCGGCCGACGCTCGTCCCGGAACTTCGTCTGGATATGGTAGAAGTTGACCGGAAGCTGCTTGTAGCTCTTCACTTGCTCGCGGACGATGTCGGCAATCACCTCCTCGGAGGTCGGCTGAACCACGAAGTCGCGGTCATGGCGGTCCTTCAGCCGCGCCAGTTCGGGCCCCATCTTGTACCAGCGCCCCGATTCCATCCATAGCTCGGCCGGCTGCACCACCGGCATCAGCAGTTCGATGGCGCCGGCACGGTTCATCTCCTCGCGGATGATGTTCTCGATCTTGCGGATCGAGCGTAGCCCGACTGGAAGGTAGCTGTAGATGCCGGCCGCCAGCTTCTTGATCATGCCGGCGCGAACCATCAGCCGATGGCTGATCACCTCGGCATCTGCGGGGGCCTCCTTGAGAGTGGAAATGAAGTATCCGGATGCGCGCATCGCAGCATGTGTCCGAGCACGCGCACGGAACTTGCGGCCATATAATGGGCCCAGATGATAAAGCTTCAGGTGTTCGCATGCTGGACAAGGAAGGCTACCGCCCGAATGTCGGCATCATCCTGCTGAATCCGCGCAACGAGGTTTTCTGGGGCAAGCGTGTCAGGCAGCATTCCTGGCAGTTCCCGCAGGGTGGCATCAAGTACGGCGAATCGCCTGAGCAGGCGATGTACCGCGAGCTGTACGAGGAGGTCGGCCTGCTCGCCGAGCATGTCAGGATCGTCGCTCGGACGCGCGATTGGCTGCGCTACGAAGTTCCGGAGCAGTGGATGCGGCGCGAGCTGCGGGGCAACTACCGGGGCCAGAAACAGATCTGGTTCCTGCTTCGCCTTATCGCGCGCGACTGCGATGTCTGTCTGCGCCGTTCCGAGAAGCCGGAGTTCGACGCTTGGCGGTGGCACCCTTACTGGGTGCCGTTGGATGCTGTGGTCGAGTTCAAGCGCGACGTCTATCAGCAGGCGCTGTCCGAACTGTCGCGCTACGTGTTTCGACCCCCTCGCACGTCGGCGGACCCGACGCGCCGGCGGCGCGGCGTCGGTCGTGCGGCATCGGCGCAGTCGGACGATCTGGGATCGGGCGGCGGCGCGCTCGCTGCCCTAGTCGTCGGATCGCCGCAGCAAGGGTCAGAGAACGACTAGGTTGTCGCGATGGATCAGTTCGCGCTCCTCAACGAAGCCGAGAACTGATTCGATCTCACTGCTCGGCCGGCGCGCGATGCGCCGGGTCTGCGCGCTGCTGTAGTTCGCCAGGCCGCGCGCGATTTCACGCCGGTCGGGAGCGACACAGGTGATTACGTCGCCGCGGGCGAATTCACCGTGAACTTCTATGACCCCGATCGGCAGCAGGCTCTTGCGTTCGAGGATCAGCGCCCGGACCGCCCCTTCGTCGATTATCACCCAGCCCTTCACCTGCAAGTGATCGGCCAGCCACTGCTTTCGCGCAGTCAGGACCTCTGTCGATGCCAGCAGTTGCGTACCTAGTTGTTCCCCGTTGGCCAAGCGCACCAGGACATTCTCCTCCCGGCCACTGGCGATGACTGTGTGTGCGCCGCTTCTGGCCGCCCGCTTGGCCGCCAGCACCTTGGTGATCATGCCGCCACGCGCGATGTGACTGCCGGTGCCACCAGCGATTACCTCCAAGTGCGGATCGCCCGCCCGAACTTCAGGCAACAACTGCGCGCTGGCATCGCGGCGCGGATCAGCGCTGAAAAGCCCCGCCTGGTCGGTCAGGATGACCAGCGCGTCGGCCTCGACCAGGTTCGCAGTCAGCGCAGCCAGCGTGTCGTTGTCGCCGAACTTGATCTCGTCGGTGACCACGGTGTCGTTTTCGTTGATCACCGGCACCACGCCTAGCCCGAGTAGCGTGAAGAGCGTCGAGCGGCCGTTCAGGTAACGGGCGCGATCGGCGAGGTCCGCATGGGTCAGCAGGATCTGGGCCGTCCGTATGCCTAGTGCCGCGAAACTGCTTTCATAGGCCTGCGCCAGGCCCATCTGGCCAACCGCGGCCGCCGCCTGCAGCTCGTGGACTTCGCGAGGTCGCCGCATCCAACCCAGACGCTGCAGACCCTCCGCGATCGCACCGCTGGAAACCAGCAAGATCTGCTTGCCAGCGGCGCGCAACGAAGCGATCTGCTCGGCCCACTGCGCGATAGCCGCACGATCGAGTCCGCGGCCGTCGTTCGTGACCAAGCTGCTGCCGACCTTGATCACCACTCGGCGGGCAGCCTGGACCACCGCCACCGCGCTCACGAAACGGCCTCGCGCGCAGCCACCCTTGGTCCGTCGTCGGCTGGTCCGGCAGCAGGGCGGCTGTGCTCGCTCAGATGCCGGTGCACTGCCGCCATCAACTCATGACAGCCCTCGCCTGTCACCGCGGACACGAGAAAAGTCGGTGCTCTGCTGCGCAGGCGGCGCCGGAACTCTGCGGCCAGTCGCTTGCGCTCCGCAGGATCAATCAAGTCGATCTTGTTGAACACCAACCAGCGCGGCTTCCGTCCGAGCGCCGGGTCGAACTTCCTCAGTTCCGCGACCAGCGCCCTCGCCTGCCGGATCGGATCGATTGCCGAATCGACCGGAGCAACATCGATGACATGGAGCAGCAATCGCGTCCGGCTGAGATGGCGCAGAAACCGATGCCCGAGCCCGGCGCCCTCGGCGGCACCCTCGATGAGCCCAGGCACGTCGGCGATCACGAAGCTTCTTTGCGCGTCGAGGCGTACTACGCCCAAGTGCGGATGGACGGTTGTAAACGGGAAGTCGGCGATCCTCGGCCGCGCATTGGAAACCGCTGAGATCAGCGTGGACTTGCCAGCATTGGGCAGACCAAGCAGGCCGACGTCCGCCAGCAGCTTCAGTTCGAGGCGCAAGAGCCGATGCTCTCCAGGCTGCCCCGGCGTCTTCTGCCGGGGAGCACGATTCGTGCTCGACTTGAAATGCAGATTGCCCAGTCCGCCGGCGCCGCCCTTGGCGATCAGCGCACGCTCGCCACTCGTCGTCAGATCGGCCAGAAGCTGCCCGGTCCGGTCATCAGTGATCACCGTGCCAACCGGCAGGCGCAGCTCGACATCCTGTCCCGAGGCGCCGTAGCAGTCCGACCCGCGGCCGTGCTGGCCATTTGCGGCGGCGATTCGACGCTGGTAGCGGAACTCGATCAGGGTGTTGATGTTGTGGTCGGCCACGGCCCAGACGCTGCCGCCGCGACCGCCATCGCCCCCGTCGGGGCCGCCTTTAGGAATGAACTTCTCGCGCCTAAAGGAGGCGCAGCCGTCCCCGCCTCGGCCGGCCTGCACTTCGATACGCGCTTCGTCGACGAACTTCATGACTGACAAGGAAAAACAAAAAGCCCTGCCCACGACGGGCAGGGCTTCAGCTCGCTGACTACCAGCCCCCGGCCAGCAGTCGCGGAACGCTACTGCTGGGCCAGCACGCTTATCGTGCGCCGGTTCTGCGCGCCGCGGACGGCAAAATGAACCCGTCCATCGACCAGCGCGAAGAGCGTGTGATCGCGCCCAACGCCCACGTTGTCGCCAGCGTGGAACTGCGTTCCGCGCTGCCGAACGATGATCGAACCCGCGTTGATGGCCTCGCCGCCGTAGACCTTGACGCCCAGCCGCTTGGCTTGTGAATCGCGCCCGTTGCGCGATGAACCGCCTGCCTTCTTGTGAGCCATTTCCTTTCCTCTTCGCCCGAAAACCGCAGATCAGGAGATCGCGCTAATTCGAACCTCGGTGTAAGCCTGCCGGTGACCGGCTCGTTTCTGAAAATGCTTGCGACGGCGCATCTTGAAAATCGTCACCTTCGGGTGACGCCCGTGACCGATGACTGTCGCCTTCACCAGCGCGCCAGCGACGAGCGGCGTGCCAACGCGAACCGTAGGCCCATCGCCGATCGCCAAGACCTCGTCGAAAGTAATCTCGCTGCCCGGCTCGGCCTCGATAGCCTCGACCTTGATCGCCTCGCCGGCCGCGACGCGGTACTGTTTGCCGCCTGTCTTGATCACTGCGTACATGGTCTTCATCCTCGCCGCGCCTGCACATTCCTGATCAGGTCCGGCAATTGCGCAGCCCGCCTAAGCGGTTAGCTGCGACAGCGAATCCTAGAAAGCTTGCGATTTTCGCCTCACAGCGCCCTGCTGTCAAACCAACGGCGCGATTGGTTCCGGTCGACCGGCGTGGAGCGCTCTCAGCGTGACGGCAATGCCCCTTATCGAGCGAGCCGCCATGCACGGCCTATAATTTCCTTTCCTTGCACTTTGACGGGTCCTGCCTTGACATCCGTGCTTGCGGAACCGAGGGCCTCTGGCGGTTCCTTGACGGAGGTTCTCGCGCCGATCGCCGAGGATCTGCGCATGGTCGATGGGGAGATTCGTGCTCGCCTGTCTTCTGACGTAGCCCTCGTCGGCACTGTGGCCGATTACATCGTCGCCGCAGGCGGCAAGCGGCTTCGCCCGGCGGTGCTGTTGCTCTTCGCCCGCGCATTCGGCTATCGCGGCCGTGCGCACGTGCTGCTGGCGACCGTTGTCGAGTTTATTCATACGGCCACCCTGCTGCATGACGATGTGGTTGACGAATCCGATCTCCGCCGCGGCCGAGCAACCGCCAACGCGCGTTTTGGCAACGCAGCCAGCGTCTTGGTCGGCGACTTTCTCTACTCACGCGCGTTCCAGATGATGGTTGAGGCCGGCGAGATGCGTGTGATGCAGATCCTGGCCGACGCGACCAACCGGATCGCCGAAGGCGAGGTCTTGCAGCTGATGAACGTGCACGACCCATCGGTTGACGAATGTCGCTACCTCGAGGTAGTCGGCCGCAAGACCGCAGCGCTCTTTGAAGCCGCAGCACGCATCGCCGCGGTCGTCGCCCGCGCCGATCCTGAACTCCAGGAGGCTGCGGCACGCTACGGTGCAAGCTTGGGGATAGCGTTCCAAATGATCGACGACGCACTCGACTATTCAGGGCACGTAGAGGACATCGGCAAACGACTTGGTGACGACCTGCGCGAAGGCAAGGTCACGCTCCCTCTGATCCATGCCATTCGCAGCGCTGACGACAGCCAACGAAGGCGGATTGAGGATGCAATTCGCGAAGGCGGCGGTGATTTCGCCGAGATCGCGCGAATCGTGCAAGTGAACGGGTCCCTTGCCTACGTCCACAGTCGAGCAAGCGAGGAATCAGCGCGCGCGACCGCGGCGGCGCAACTCCTGCCGCCGTCGGTGTTTAGGAATTCTTTGTTACAATTGAATGGTTTCGCGATGGGCCGCGACCGTTGATGACGCAACGGTGAAGCGCGGAGTGGCGGGGGCAGCGTTTAACTGGCCGACAACCGCCGTCGTCGGGGTGTAGCTCAGCCTGGTAGAGTACTGCGTTCGGGACGCAGGAGTCGGAGGTTCGAATCCTCTCACCCCGACCACTTCTTCTTCGCATTGTCCTGTAAGCCGCCACGTGCGCAGGACTTCGTTCGTGCAGGCTCTCGCCCTCCGGGACTGCCGTCGCATGCCGGCTGTTCCCTTAGGCCTCCTGCTCGATGTCCAAGACCGTCGCGACATAGCCACAGCCCTTTTCGACCACACGGCCGAGTGAGCAAGGGCGACCGCGCCGCCTGCCGGACGCAGGTCCTGCTCAACGATACCGGCAAATTGCTCGGGCCGAGCATGCTTGGCGCTTCGCCCGTCCGCAAGCAACCTGTTCCCGGACAGCCGCCCACCTGCTAGGCATCGGGACAGGAACGCTGCGTGAGGCGCTGATGACCAGACGTCGTCAACAGCAGCACTTCGCTGCACCAGTTGGATCGCGGGCACGAAGGCAATCCTTCTGCCGAAGGACGACGGATAGTCAACGGACTACGGCCCGATGTCCTGCAAGAGAACCCGTACGCCGCCCGCTGCATCCGCCTCGATGGTCGAGTTTTCGACATCACCCAGACTGATGCGCAGCGCGCCACTTGTCTGCACCCGTCGCAGTGGCCAAGGTTTACGTGGGATGGATTAGTCCGTTTCCAGCGCAACATGGGCGCCCCGTCTGCTTTACAAACGCGTGACGTGTGGGCACTATTTTCCCGCTTCGTGGGCCCTCACTCGCGCCGGTAAGTAGGCAAACCGCCGGGGCAGGTACTGAGCGTCAAGCGGTTGCACATCCTTGCAGGTCGATCTTGTCTGCTGTCAGTCAGAACCCTGTTGTAGCCGCCAGTTCGCTGACCGGACTGGCGCGTGCGCTCGTGCAGCAAGGCAAGCTGCGCCCCGATCGCGCCGAGTCGCTGGCGCGAAAGGCAGCGCAGTCCAGCACGCTCTTCATCGACGAATTGGTCGGCGCCGCGGAGTCAACAGGTTTGCCGGCCAGCCAGATCGCCCGCTTTGCGGCTGAAACATTCGGGCACCCGCTTCTTGATCTGGCAGCCGTCGACACTGACCAGTTGCCTGGCGACGTGATCGACAAGAAGCTCGTCGGTTCGCTGCGGGTACTGGGTATCCGCAAGCGCGGCAATCGCCTGGCGGTTGCGGTGTCCGACCCGACCAACGTACAGGCGCTGGATCAGGTCAAGTTCCAGACGCAACTGGCGCTCGAGATTGTCGTCGTCGAACATGACAAACTACTCAAGCTTATCGACGCAACCGTTCAGTCGGCAGGCAAGGTTCTCGAGAAGTTTGTCGGCGACGAGATCGACTTCGGTGAACTGGAGGAAGCACCGGATGTCACAGCCCAGGACGAATCGGCGATCGACATCGATGATGCGCCGGTCGTGCGCTTCCTGCAGAAGCTTCTGCTCGACGCCATCGGCGACGGCGCCTCGGACTTGCATTTCGAGCCGTACGAGAAGTACTACCGCGTTCGCTTCCGCGTCGACGGCATCCTACGCGAGGTGACACAGCCCCCACTGGCCATCAAGGAGCGGCTGGTCACGCGCATCAAGGTACTGTCCAAGCTCGACATCGCGGAGAAGCGAGTACCGCAGGACGGTCGGATGAAGCTAGCGCTGAGCGCGCAGCGGGCGATCGACTTCCGCGTAAGCACGCTTCCGACGCTGTTCGGCGAAAAGGTCGTCATGCGGATCCTCGATCCGAGCCAGGCGAAGATGGGTGTCGACGCGCTGGGTTACGAGCCTGATCAGAAGGCAATCCTCGTCGATGCGATCAAGCGTCCGTACGGCATGGTGCTGGTTACCGGTCCGACGGGGAGCGGCAAGACGGTATCCCTTTACAGTTGCCTGAGCATTCTTAATCAACCGGGAGTAAACATCTCGACCGCTGAAGACCCGGCGGAGATTCAGATCGCCGGCATCAATCAGGTCAACGTCAACGAAAAGGCCGGATTAACCTTCGCCAGTGCGATGCGCTCGTTCCTCAGGCAGGATCCAGACATCATCATGGTCGGCGAGATTCGCGACCTGGAGACGGCAGACATCGCCGTGAAGGCGGCGCAGACCGGTCACTTGGTGATGTCGACGGTGCACACCAACGATGCGCCATCGACGCTGACGCGCCTGGCCAATATGGGCGTGCCGCCTTTCAGTATCGCCTCGTCGGTGATCCTGATAACCGCGCAGCGCCTGGCGCGGCGGCTTTGCTCTTGCAAGGAGGCGGCTGACTTCGGCGAGGATGCGCTTCTCGCCGCCGGTTTCCTGCGCGAACAATTAGACGGCGCCTGGGTTCCGTACAAGCCGGTTGGCTGCGATCGCTGCAAGGGTTCTGGCTACAAAGGCCGCGTCGGCATCTACGAGATCATGCCCGTCACCGAAGCCATCCAGCACATCATCCTCAAGGGTGGCAGTTCGATAGAGATTGCGGAGCAAGCGCAGCGCGAAGGGGTGAAGAACCTGCGCCAGTCTGGTCTACTCAAGGTCAGGCAGGGGGTCACGTCGCTTGAGGAAGTGCTCGGCTGCACCAACGAGTAAGCCTGCAGTACGGAGTCGAAGAGCCCATGGCAACAGGCACAGTCGCAAAGCCCCGAGCAGCAGTGGTGCGGGAATCTCTGTTTGTCTGGGAGGGCAGGGACAAGGCCGGCAAGATCGTACGCGGCGAGATGCGCGCCGGCGGCGAGTCAGCCGTCGCCGCAGCACTGCGCCGCCGCGGGATCTCGAAGCCGAAAATCAAGAAACAGGCTTTCTCTCGAGGCAAGAAGATCTCGGAGAAGGACCTGGCGCTGTTCACTCGGCAGCTATCGACCATGCTGCGCGCTGGCGTGCCGCTGATGCAGAGTTTCGACATCATTTCCCGCGGGCACGCCAACCCGTCGATGTCGAGACTGCTGATGGACATACGCACCGATGTTGAAACAGGCACCAGCCTGAACCAGGCGTTCCGCAAGTATCCGATCTACTTTGACCCGCTGTTCTGCAATCTGGTGGCGGCTGGCGAGCAGGCGGGCATACTCGAAACACTGCTCGACCGCCTCGCCACCTACAAGGAAAAGACGCTGGCGCTCAAAGGCAAGATCAAGAAGGCGCTGTTCTATCCCGTGATGATCATCCTGGTTGCCATCCTGATCACGGCAGTCATCATGTATTTTGTGATCCCGTCGTTCAAGCAGGTCTTCACAAGCTTTGGCGCGGATCTGCCGTTGCCGACGCTGTTCGTGATCGCCATGTCTGACTTTGTCGTTGCAAACTGGTACTGGATGCTGTTCGGTTCGCTCGGCGCCCTCTACTTCGGCTATCAGTCATGGCGCCGCTCGCCGACGTTTCAGCGATCGGTCGATCGTTTCTTGCTGAAGGTTCCGGTAATCGGCGAGATGCTGCAGAAGGCGTCTGTCGCGCGTTGGGCGCGGACGCTGTCGACGACGTTTGCTGCCGGTGTGCCGCTAGTAGACGCTCTCGACTCGGTCGGGCCGGCGTCCGGCAATGCCGTGTATAGAGACGCCACCAAGCAGGTGCAGGCAGAGGTCAATGTCGGCACCAGTCTCGCACAGTCGATGCAGAACACCGGCGTCTTCCCGAACATGGCGGTGCAGATGACCAGCATCGGCGAAGAATCTGGCGCCCTCGATTCAATGCTTTCTAAGGTGGCCGACTACTACGAGCGTGAGGTCGACGAGACGGTGGATGCGCTGTCGAGCCTCATCGAGCCCGTGATCATGGTTATGCTTGGTGTGATCATCGGCGGCATCGTGGTGGCCATCTATCTGCCGATCTTCAAGCTCGGACAGGTCGTTTGAAACGACAATCACGGATGGGCCGAACAGATCGCGAGCCCCGATCGGCCGGGGCACAAGCTTGACGCCGGATCTCGTCTTTGCCATCTGCGCGGGGACGTTCGGGCTGGCCATCGGCTCGTTTCTGAACGTCGTCATCTATCGCCTGCCGAAGATGATGCAGGCGGAGTGGCAGGCCCAGTGCGCCGACCTCGAAGGTCGGGAAATGGCGGCCGCGCCTCGGTTCAACCTTCTAGTGCCTGGCTCGCATTGCCCCGCGTGCAAGACCCCGCTGCGAGTCCGAGACAACCTTCCACTCATTTCCTATTTCGCTAGCCGCGGCAGGTGCGCCCACTGCGGCAGCGCGATTTCCGCGCGCTATCCGATAGTCGAGGCTCTGACAGCGGCACTGTCGGTCTGGGTGGCGTGGCGCTTCGGATTCGGGCTAGCCGGCCTGGCCGCCCTTGTCTTCACGTTCGTGCTGATTGCACTGACTTTCATCGACGCCGACACGACGCTGCTGCCGGACAGCCTGACGCTGCCGCTGCTGTGGGCAGGACTGCTGCTGAATATCAACGAAACGTTCGTGCCGCTGCAGCATGCAGTGATCGGCGCGGTTGCCGGCTACCTGACCCTGTGGTCGATTTATTGGATGTTCAAGCTGGCCACAGGCAAGGAAGGAATGGGTTACGGCGATTTCAAGCTTCTGGCTGCGCTGGGAGCCTGGTTCGGCTGGAAGATGCTGCTGCCGATACTGCTGGCCTCGTCGGTGGTCGGTGCGGTGGTCGGCATCGTCCTGCTGGTGCTGGCGCGCCGTGGCCGCGACATTCCCATTCCCTTTGGGCCCTATCTGGCGGCCGCGGGCTTCTTCGCGCTCATCCATGGGGAAGACATCGCAAGCCGCCTCGTCCCGTTCTGAATCCGCCGGATTCACAGTCGGCCTGACCGGCGGTATCGGTAGCGGCAAGACCGCCGTAGCCGATCGGTTCGAAACGCTCGGCGCGGCAATCGTCGACAGCGATGAGATCGCTCGCGCCCTGACCGCGCCGAACGGCGCGGCGATCGAGGCGATTGCGCGGCAGTTCGGCGCGCAATACATAGGCGCCGACGGCGCGCTGCACCGACAACGCATGCGGGAACGCGTCTTCAGCGATCCTTCGGCCAAGGCCAAACTGGAGGCCATCCTGCACCCGCGCATTCGCGAACTGGCAGCGGTACAGGCAGCCGCGGCGGCCGACCGGGCGCCCTATGTCGTGTTCGTTGTACCCCTCCTTGTCGAAAGCGGCTCTTGGCGCAGCAACGTCGACCGGCTGCTCGTGATCGATTGTTCGCCGGCGACCCAAGAGGCACGCGTGCGCAATCGCAGCCAGCTGGACGCGGCGCTCGTGCGCAGGATCATTGCGCAGCAGGCCTCGCGGGCCGCCCGGCTCGACGCGGCCGATGACGTGTTGGTCAACGAAGGCTCGCTCGAACAACTGGACCCGCGGGTGTATTGGCTGCACCGCCGCTACTGCGACGCTGCTCGCAGTCGGGTCGATCGCCTGTGATATGTTCCCGCATGGTCAGCAGGCAGGATGGTGTGATCCTCTACGAATACCCGTTCACGGAGCGCGTGCGCTCGCTGCTACGCCTCGAGGACCTCTTCGACAAGCTGGCCTTCTTCATCGAACAGCCACATTCCTACTGTCATCATGCGGCGCTGATGACCCTGTTCGATATTCTCGAGGTCACCTCGAGGACAGACCTGAAGGGCGATCTCCTGCAGGAACTCGAGCGGCAGCGGCAGGCGCTGCTGTTGTTGCGCAACAATCCGCAGGTGGCGCAGGACGCCCTCACCGGCGTGCTCACCGACATCGAGCAGGCGCAGCAGACCCTTAACTCTGCAGCGGGCAAGGCCGGCCAGCACTTGCGCGACAATGAGTGGCTGACCGGAATTCGCAGCCGCGCCGGCATCCCCGGCGGCACCTGCGAGTTCGACTTGCCTTCCTATCATGCGTGGCTGATGCGCGACAGCGACAGCCGGCGCCACGATCTTCTCGCCTGGATTCAACCCCTGCAGAAGTTCAGCACCGCGCTGGGAATCGTGCTGCGCCTCCTGCGGGAAAGCGCCCATCACTCGACGCAAGTCGCTGCCCAAGGGTCGTATCAGCAGGCCCTACAGGGGCGCAGCTATGCGCTGCTGCAGATCCGCGTAGCGCAGCAAGCTGAGGCAATCCCCGAAATCAGTGCCAACCGGTACATGCTCTGGATCCGCTTCATGGCGCCCGACGGCGATCTCAAACCGCGTTCGATCGATCGCGATGTCACCTTCGATCTGGCCCTGTGCGCGCTATGAGCCGCGCGTTGGCGTTGAGCGTTGCCTGCCCGACCTGCCGTGCCAGCGTTGAGTGGTCCCACGCGAACCCGTGGCGCCCCTTCTGCAGCGGACGCTGCAAGGGCATCGATCTGGGCGATTGGGCCAGCGATCGCTTCGTCATCACCGCGGGCGAATCAGCGGACGCACTAAGCGGCGCCGCGTCTTTGGGGGGCGACCTCAAGCAGTAAATCTGCAACAAGCGCCTATACCGGAAAGCGCGCGCAGGCGCCGATCACTTTGATGCAAACGACGCGCTGCTCAGCTTGACAGCCGAGCGCAAGTCTATCCAATGACCTTGCCCGGATAAGCCGTCGGAATTCGACTCCTCGAAACCCGCGTCCGCGGGTAGAAAGGCCGGCAGTGCTGCCGGCGACACACACAACTCCTCGGCAAGCGCAGCCGATCTGACCAGCACGAAGTCGCAGTGGCCGCGCAAAGCGGTTCGTAGATCCTCTTCCGAATCGACCCAGGCGCCTCGCCACCCTCGCGTCCACTCCGCTGCAAGGGAAAGGGCACCGGCTTCAAGGACCACGCCGTCCGCCCCATCAGCCTGCGGCGAGCCCAGCCCCGAGGCCAAGAGCAAGTCCCCCCTCCCCACCGACCGCCGCATCATCGCAACGACCGATCCATGGCCTCCGCCCCGCCAGTCGCCATCCATAACGATAATCCGCGCTCGCCTGCTTGCTGCCGCGTTACGGCCGACCCGCGGCAAACCGGCGACTTCCGGCAACTGACTCAGCGCGATCACGAACACCCCTCGCGGCAGCAGCAGCCAGCGCAGGGCGGGAACGGCCGCCGGCAGCAGCGGCTGCGGCAGTTGCCCTGCCGGGTCGACGAAGCGCAACTGTTGGCACTCACGCGCGTGCGGCTCGCCACGCCATCGCTGGACGAGGCGGAACTGCAGTTCGACATAAGCGTGCGGATAGTCGAACTCGAAGGTGACCCACGGGACCGACGGTCCGATGTCGATTCCGAGTTCTTCGTGCAGTTCCCGCTCAAGCGCCGCAGCGACCTGCTCTCCAGGTTCGACCTTGCCACCAGGAAACTCCCAGTAACCGGCGTAGGGCTTGCCAGCCGGCCGATCGGCCAGCAGAACGGCACCATCCGCGCGCAGCAGCACCCCGACGGCAACCCGCGTGACCTCGCGGCGCGTCGCACCGGGCGGATTCATCGCCGGCTGCCGCCGAGGCCCAGTCTTCCCGCGCAGTCGCGCGCGAACTGAAGCGCCACGCGCCCGGACCGCGAGCCGCGCTGCAGGGCGAACTGCAGCGCCTCGGATCTTGCCTCGTCAATCTGCACCGGTGCGGCGCCGAATCGGCCGAGCCAGTGGGCGACGATGTCGAGGTAATCGTCCTGGCGGAAAGGGTAAAAGGACAGCCACAACCCGAAGCGCTCCGACAGGGAGGTCTTCTCCTCGACCGTTTCGCCGGGATGGATCTCGCCATCGTCCTGATACTTCGCGTCGAGGTTCTCGCGCATGTACTCCGGCATCAGGTGGCGCCGATTCGAAGTGGCGTAGATCAGCAGGTTCTCGCTTGGCGCGGTCACCGAGCCGTCGAGAACTGCCTTCAGTGCCTTGTACGAGGACTCGCCCTCCTCGAAGGAAAGATCGTCACAGAACAGAATGAATCGCTCCGGCCGCACCGCCACCAGCGCGACGATGTCGGGCAAGTCTGAGAGGTCGTTCTTGTCGATCTCGATGAGCCGCAGGCCGGCGGCGTGGAAACGTGAAAGGCAGGCGCGGATCAGCGACGACTTGCCGGTACCGCGAGCACCAGTCAGCAGTACGTTGTTCGACGGCAGGCCGTGCACGAACTGCTCGGTGTTGCGCAGGATCGCCGCCCGCTGCTCATCGACGTGCTGCAGGTCCTCCGGGGCGATTCGGGCCACGTGCCGCACAGGCTCCAGATGGCCCACCGCGCCGCCGAGATATTGCCGCTTGCGCCAGCGAAAGGCGGGCACAGTCCAGTCGACCTCGCGATGCGGCGGAAGCAGCGGCTCGAGTCGTGTCAGCAGCGCTTCCAACGCGGCGGCGACCTCGCTGTTTCCGGCAGTAGCCATGTCTGTAGCGGTTCCGGAGCTAAGAGCGGTAGTCGGCGTTGATGCGCACGTACTCGTGCGACAAGTCGCACGTCCAGACCGTGGCCGAGGAACCGCCGCGACCGAGCTCGACACGGACCGTGATCTCCACGCCCTTCATCACCCGCTGGCCGTCTTCCTCGCGGTACTGCGGATGGCGGCCACCATCGCGCGCCACCCAGACGTCGTTCAGGTATAGGTGGACCCGCCCCTGATCGAGGTCAGCGATGCCGGCATTACCGACCGCGGCGAGGATGCGGCCTAGGTTCGGATCGGAGGCAAAGAAAGCGGTTTTCACCAATGGCGAGTGAGCGATGCTGTAGGCAACGCGGGACGCTTCTTCGGCGGTGGCGGCGCCCCCGACCATAATCTCGATGAACTTGGTTGCGCCTTCGCCATCGCGCACAATCGCCTGCGCCAGTTGCTGCGCCACCTCAAGCAGCGCGTCGCGCAGCACCGGCAGCCGCGGGTCCGAGGTCACCTCGATCGGCGCCTCGGTGACCGCGCCCGTGGCGATCAGGACCAGCGAATCGTTGGTCGACGTGTCGCCATCAACGGTAATGCGGTTAAACGATGCGTCGGCGATATTGGCCGTCAGTTCTCGCCATAGCGGCGGCGCCACCGCCGCGTCGGTGGCAATGAAGCCGAGCATCGTCGCCATGTTGGGTCGGATCATTCCTGCGCCCTTGGCGATGCCGGTCACGGCGACCGGTCGATCATCGAGCTCGACACGTCGCGAGGCGGCCTTCGGCACGGTGTCAGTAGTCATGATCGCTTCGGCCGCCTGCCCCCAGTGGGTTGGCGCCAACCGCTGCATCGCCTGCGGCAACCCTGCCAGCAGGCGCTGTACAGGCAGCGGTTCCATGATCACGCCCGTGGAAAACGGCAACACCTGTGCCGCCGCGCAGCCGATCAACCGGGCCACCTCGGCGCAGGTCGCGCGAGCATCCGCCAGGCCGGATGCTCCCGTGCCGGCATTGGCATTGCCGGTGTTGACGATCAGCGCACGGATGCCGTTGCCGGCAGCCAGGTGCTCGCGGCAAACAAGAACCGGCGCGGCACAGAAGCGGTTGCGCGTGAAAACACCGGCCACGCTCGCGCCGTCGGCGACGCGCGCAAGCAGCACATCCTTGCGCCCCGGCTTCCGGATACCGGCTTCCGCCCAGCCCAGTTCGAATCCGGACACCGGCAGCAATGAGGAAGGGTCAGGCGCCGAGAGGTTAACGGGCATGGTGATGGCTGCGGTGGCGCCCGGTGATCGATGGTCCGATGGCGAGGCCTGCGCTCAGCCGCCCGCCACGGGCAGCGCTCCGCCGTCGAGCCAGTCAACGATCGAGCGATGGGCGGGCGAACTACCGTGCATCGATCACTGTTCAACGATGCTGGTTGCTGTCAGGCGATTCTGCCGTGGCACTGCTTGTACTTCTTGCCGCTGCCACAGGGACAGGGATCGTTGCGACCGATCTTGTCGCCAAAGCGCTTGAACGGCTGCGCCTTCGGCTCCTCCGCCTCAGCCATGACCGCCGTCTCCGCGCCCTCGGCGTCAGCCTGCGCGGCGGCCGCGAACTCCGCATGCTGCGCGCGGGCCTGCTCCAGCCGCCTCTCGCTCTCCTCCTCGATCCGCTGCTCGGCGGCAGCCACCTCCTCCGGAGTCTGAATGCGGACGTTCATCAGGATCCGGATCACGTCGGCACGGACGCGGTCTATCAGCGTGCCGAACAGCTCGAATGCCTCGCGCTTGTACTCCTGCTTCGGCTGCTTCTGCGCATAGCCGCGAAGGTGGATGCCTTGGCGCAGATGATCGAGAGCAGCCAGATGCTCGCGCCAGTGCTGATCGACCAGTTGCAGCATGATCGACCGCTCGAAGTTGCCGAACGCCTCGGCACCGACCAGACTGACCTTGGCCGCGTAGGCCTCATCGGCCGCATTCAGTACCCGCCCGAGCAGTTCTTCGTCGGTCAGTCGTTCCTCGGTGTCGAGCCATTGCCGAAGCGGCAGGTCGATCTGCCAGTCGTCGGCCAGCGCCTTGGCGAGCCCGTCGATATCCCACTGCTCCTCGACCGACTGCGCCGGCACAAAACTGCGGAAGAGGTCCGTGAAGTGGCCCCGGCGCAGGTTGGCGACCATATCGGCCACACTCTCCGCCTCGAGGATGTCATTACGCAGCCGGTAGATCTCGCGCCGCTGGTCGTTGGCGACGTCGTCGTACTCGAGCAACTGCTTGCGGATGTCGAAGTTGCGCGCCTCGACCTTGCGCTGCGCGGTCTCGATCGAGCGACTGACCATGCCAGCCTCGATTGCCTCTCCGTCCGGCATCTTGAGGCGGTCCATGATCGCGCGCATCCGGTCGCCGGCAAAGATGCGCAGAAGCGGATCTTCCATCGACAGGTAGAAGCGCGACTCGCCCGGATCGCCCTGCCGACCCGAGCGACCCCGCAATTGGTTGTCGATCCGTCGTGATTCGTGACGTTCGGAGCCGATGATCTTCAGTCCGCCCGCTGCGACAACCTGCTCGTGCAACGACTGCCACTCGCCGCGCAACTTGGCGACCCTGACTTGCTTTTCGTCCGCCGAAAGCTTCGGATCCGCTTCGACGAACTGGACCTGTTTCTCTGCGTTGCCGCCGAGCACGATGTCGGTGCCGCGGCCGGCCATGTTGGTTGCAATGGTGACCGTCTTTGGACGCCCCGCCTGGGCGACGATCTCCGCCTCGCGCGCATGCTGCTTGGCATTGAGGACCTGGTGCGGCAGCCCCTCCTTGCTCAGCAGGTTCGACAGCACCTCCGAGTTCTCTATCGAAGTCGTGCCAACCAGCACCGGCTGTCCGCGCGCGAAGCAGTCCTTGATATCAGCCAGCATCGCCGCGTACTTCTCCCGCACCGTGCGGTAGATCTTGTCTTGCTGATCGGCTCGGATCATTGGTTTGTGCGTCGGGATGACCACCGTCTCCAGCCGGTAGATCTCCTGGAACTCGTAGGCCTCCGTATCGGCCGTGCCAGTCATGCCGGCCAGCTTTCCGTACATGCGGAAGTAGTTCTGGAAAGTGATCGACGCCAGCGTCTGGTTTTCCTGCTGGACCGCCACGCCTTCCTTGGCCTCGACCGCCTGATGCAAACCCTCAGACCAGCGCCGACCCGGCATCAGGCGTCCGGTGAATTCGTCGACGATGACGATCTCGCCGTTCTGCGCCACGTAGTGCTGGTCACGGTTGAACAGGTGGTGAGCGCGAAGCGCCGCGTTCAGGTGATGCATCAGGATGATGTTCTGCGGCGCATAAAGGCTCTCACCTTCGGCAAGCATCCCCATCCGACCCAGGATGCCTTCGATCTTCTCGTGCCCCGACTCCGAGATGTGCACCTGATGCTGCTTCTCGTCCACCCAGAAGTCGCCGTCGCCCTTTTCCTCGACCTGCCGGGTCAGCAGCGGCGGGACTTCGTTCATGCGCCGGTAGAGCTCGGTGTGATCTTCGGCCGGTCCGGAAATGATCAGCGGCGTGCGTGCCTCGTCGATGAGGATCGAATCCACCTCATCGACGATCGCGTAATTGAGTCCGCGCTGGCGTCGGTCGGCGACCGAGTATTCCATGTTGTCGCGCAGGTAGTCGAAACCGTACTCGTTGTTGGTGCCGTAAGTGATATCGGCTGCATAGGCAGCACGCTTCTCGTCGTTCGGCTGCTGCGAGATGATCACGCCGACGGTCATGCCGAGGAACCGGTACACACGTCCCATCCACTCCGCATCGCGTGTCGCTAGGTAGTCGTTGACCGTCACCACGTGAACGCCCTTGCCGGCCAGCGCATTCAGGTAGACCGCCAGCGTCGCAGTCAGCGTCTTCCCTTCGCCGGTGCGCATCTCGGCGATCTTTCCGTCGTGCAGAACCATCCCGCCAATCAGCTGGACGTCGAAGTGCCGCATACCCAGGGTCCGCTTGGCCGCTTCGCGCACGACGGCAAATGCTTCCGGCAGCAACTGGTCGAGCGTTTCGCCGTTGACGACCCGGCCGCGGAACTCCGCGGTCTTGCCCAGTAGCTGCTCGTCCGTCAGCCCGGCAATCTGTGGCTCGAGGGCGTTGATGCGCTCGACATCGCGCTGGTACTGCTTCAACAGCCGCTGGTTACGGCTGCCGAAGATACGGGTGAGTAGGCCGGAGATCATGGACATGGGACGGAAATTCCTGGGCGCGCAGCGCCCGCGCGGGCCCGGCCGAGGCGATCAGGGCACTGATCAGGGCCCGGCAGCGGAAACCATAAAGTATGTCACAGCGACGCGCCCAGTCCGCGCGGCAAGCCGCTCACACGTCTCCGCGGACGTCGTCGCCGTGGAGAGGACGGTCAGCGTCGGCGAGGGCTCAGTTCGGAAAGCGGCAAGTCCCCGCGTTGTCGGCTTAGGAAACGTGCCGGATTGCGAGGTACGCCATTGACGTGCACCTCGAAGTGCAGGTGCGATCCAGTGGAACGACCGGTCGTGCCGACCAGGGCAATTGGCTGTGCCTTGCGGACGATCTCGCCCGGACGTACGTCGACCTTGGCTGCATGCGCATACAGGGTCTGCAGGCCGTTGCCGTGGTCGATGACTACCATGTTGCCGTAGGCAGGGTTGTATTCGGCTACCGAAACCACGCCCCCCGCCGCCGCCAGGATCGGCGTACCGACTGGGGCTGCAAAGTCGAGCCCTGCGTGCATAGACATCTGCCCCGAGAACGGGTCCACCCGTGAGCCGAAGCCGGAGCCGACGAAGCCGGCTGTCACGGGCGTGTTTTGGGGCAGCAGCGCCGTACGGACCTGCGCCGACATGAGTTCCGACTCAACGACATCGAGATAATCGGCCCTCGACTCCACGCCGCGGGCAACGCGCTCGACCTGGCCGCTCAATTCATCCATCGACAGCGGCCTCGAATCCGAAGACTCGGCGCCCCCGAGGCCCGGCAGGTCGCGGAAATTGAACTGCTCAGGGCGGATGCCAGCCAGTTTCGCCACGCGCTCGCCGAGCGCATCCAGTCGCATGAGTTGGGCCTGCATCTCGCCGAGCCGCTTTGCCATCGCGCTGACGTTGTCCCGCATGAACTGCTCGTTACGCTCGATTTCATCGCGCATCACCGAGGAAGCAACCTCGCGAACATAGGGGATCTCAAGCGCTGCAGCGGCACGAAACGTGACCGCAAAAAGACCCACGACGGCAAAGAGAACCGCCATCGCCAACCCTGAAACGGCAACCGCAAACATGCGCGGGCTGAGCGTCAGGGTACGAGCGCGTGACAGGCGCTTGTCCACCACGATAATCTGCACTTATGCAACCTCCAACGCTGCGCGCACTATGCCTCGGTAGACCGTGCTCGCCATTTGATGTCCGCGACGGCACGCCGCCGCGACGGGAACTGCTTCCGTGAGACCGACCTGCAAGTCCGCCGCTGAAGCTCTCGCCGAAAGCCCCCTCGCGGGGCTTCTCGATCAGGCGCGCCTACTTGGGCAGGTTTCCGCAGAAATCGCGGGAATCAGCCCCGAAGCGGCCGGCAGCGAGAAAGCGTTGCCGCCGCTGCGCTTCGCATTCGAGGGCCGAACAGTGATCATCACCGTGGCCACCCCTTCCCAAGCCGCCAAACTTCGCCAGCGCGCAGCGGCGTTGAGCCAATTGTTGCAAGAACGTGTTCCCGAAGTTACTGGAATACGGATTCGGCTTCAACCCGGCCGCGTGGCCGACGCGGCCCCCACGGCCGCGCTGCCAAGCTCAGCCAACCTCCCTTCTGCGCGCCTCGAACCGTCGCCGAACCTCGCCGCGGCGTTTCGATTCGCGGACGATCTGACACGTGAACTGCACGATTCCCCGCTGCGCCGGTCGGCGCTGCGCCTGCGGGCCTGCTTGCGCGCCAAACTGGCCGGTGACGAATAGAAGCGGGGACGCCGAACTGCCAGCGCGGCGCACCGATCCCATCCGTTTGGGCTAGCGCTACTGCGCTTCTCCTTGACGAGCGTCGCAGCCGAACAAGGGGATCAGAGAGGCTTTGACCACGTCCTTCTCCGTCAGCCCCGGCCGCTCCGTACTCAAGCGCCTACTACCGCCATCAGACGGCGATGGCAGGCTGCCGGAAGGCCGGGGGCGCCTCGTGCTCGTCTTCGAAACTCGTCAGCTCGTACGCACTCTCATCCGCCAGCAGCGCCCGCAGCAACTGGTTGTTCAGCGCATGGCCCGACTTGTGGGCCGAGTAGGCGGCGATCAACGGCCGGCCCAGCAGATAGAGGTCGCCGATCGCGTCGAGGATCTTGTGCTTGGCGAATTCATCGCCAGAACGCAGTCCGTCGGTGTTCAGAACGCGGTACTCGTCCATCACGATTGCGTTTTCGAAGTTGCCGCCGAGGGCAAGCCCGGCAGCACGCAGCGCTTCGACCTCGTTGACGAAACCGAACGTTCGCGCGCGCGCAACCGCGCTCACATAGGGTTCGCGCGCCAGATCAACCTCGACGTCCTGCTCCGTGGCGTCTATTGCGGGATGATCGAAGGCGATCGAGAAGCGAAGCCGGAAGCCGAAATGCGGCGACAGCCGTGCCCACTTGAGATGCTTGCCCTCGCCTTCCCGCACTTCGATGGTCTTGAGGACGCGGACGAACCGCTTGGGCGCGTTCTGTTCCTCGATACCGGCGGACTGCAGAAGGAAAACGAAGCTCGCCGCGCTGCCATCCATGATCGGGATCTCCGGCGCATCGACATCGATGTAGCAGTTATCGATACCCAGGCCCGCGAGCGCACTCATCAAGTGCTCGACCGTAGCGATGCGCACGCCCTTGTTTTCGACCGTCGACGCCATTCGAGTGTCGCCGACCGCCAGCGCGCTCGCCGCAATCTCGACCGGCGGGTCCAGGTCGACTCGTCGAAAGACGATCCCGGTGTCGGCTGCCGCCGGTCGCAGCAGCAGTTCGACCTTGCTTCCGCTGTGCAGCCCGATGCCCACTGTGCGGGCGACTTTCTTCAGCGTTCTTTGCCTGAGCATGGTGACGCCATTGTAATGACCGGCTGCTGCGCCGCGACATCGGTGCGGCTGGTCACCGCTCCTGCGCAGCCCGACAATCGAGGAACCTTGGCAGCCGGCGAACCCCCGCAACCACGCGAACATGACCGACCCTACGCCCTCCGCGCCGCCCCCGACGCCAGTACAGGCCTCACGCCCGCGCTCATCGCCGTTTCCGCCGATACGGCGCATTGATCTGGCCGCACCGCTGCGCTGGATCGCCGCGGGCTGGCGCGATCTGCGTGCGGCGCCGGCGGTCAGCCTGTTCTACGGCGCGGCCTTCGCTTTGATGGGCTGGCTGATCTACTTCGTCTTTCGCCACGCTCACGAGTACGTCTCCGCGCTGACTGCCGGCTTCCTGCTGCTCGGCCCGTTCCTCTGCACGGGCCTTTACGACGTCAGCCGGCGGCTCGGTTCAGGGCAGGGCGTCACGCTGCTGCAGACGATGACCGCTTGGCGAGCGAACCTCGGCGCCTTTTCGTTGTTTGCCTTGATCCTGACCGTCGTGATGTTGGTCTGGGCGCGTGCGTCGCTCGTTACCTTCGCCCTGTTCTTCTCGTCTGGCATGCCCAGTCTGTCCGGCTTCCTCGGCCGCGTCGTCAGCGTCGAGCACTGGGATTTCGTGCTGACCTACTTCGCTGTGGGCGGGTTGTTCGCGGCCATGGTCTTTGCCCTAAGCGTCGTCTCGGTGCCGCTGATGCTGGCCCGCGGCACCGACACCGTGGTCGCCGCCATCACCAGCGTGCGCGCGCTGGCGACCAACCCGTTGCCGCTGGCGCTCTGGGCGCTGCTGATCGTGGTGCTGGTCGGCGCGGGTTTTGCCACCCTCTTCATCGGGCTGCTGATCACCGTGCCTCTGGTCGGACACGCGACCTGGCATGCGTATCGGGATCTCATCGGTGAACAGTGACCGGGACCCGCGGCAGCCGTTCAGCAAGCTGCCGGCAAGAAGCCCGGAGTCCGCTCCTTCCCTACTGCCGACCACTCACCGATCCCTGATCACTGGTCACCGCTCAATCCGCCTGCTTGCGCAGGAACGCCGGGATGTCCAGGCGATCGTGCCCGGCATCCTCCATCGCCGCCACCCGCGCCGCGGCCGATTCGCGCGACCGCCAGACGGCCGGCTGCTCGAAGTGACTGTAGTCGCCTGCTGCGTGAGCTGCCACCGACGGCGGCACGCTGATCGGCGCGCTGTCGGTTCCCGTCTTGATGACCGTGAAGGGCGTCGTCTGCTTCTTCGCGGCCGAACGACCGAGCCCGGTCGCAACCACCGTAACGCGCAGGTCGTCGCCCATCGATTCGTCGCACACGGTGCCGAAGATCACGGTTGCATCCTCGGCAGCGAAGGCGCGGATCGTGTTCATCACCTCACGGGTCTCCTTCATCTTCAGCGACTGGTTGGCGGTGATGTTCACCAGGACGCCACGGGCGCCGGACAGGTCGACGCCCTCGAGTAGCGGACTGGCCACCGCCTGCTCGGCGGCGATCCGCGCGCGATCGAGACCGGAGGCGGTGGCAGTGCCCATCATCGCCTTGCCGTGCTCACCCATCACGGTCCTGACGTCCTCGAAGTCGACGTTGACGAGGCCGGGAATGTTGATGATCTCGGCAATTCCGGCGCAGGCGTTGTGAAGTACGTCGTCCGCGGCGCGGAAGCACTCGGCCATCTCGGCGTCCTCGCCGAGCACTTCCTCGAGCTTGTTGTTAAGAATGACGATCAGCGAATGCACGCGCTCCTCGAGTTCGCTCAGACCGGCGTCGGCGATCTTGGCGCGCCTCGGTCCCTCGAACTCGAAAGGCTTGGACACGACCGCCACGGTAAGGATGCCCAGTTCCTTGGCGATCTCGGCCACCACTGGCGCCGCACCGGTGCCCGTGCCGCCGCCCATGCCGGCCGTGATGAAGACCATGTGCGCGCCGCGCAACGCATCGACGATGCGCTCACGCGCATCGACGGCCGCCTGCCGGCCGACCTCGGGCTTGCTGCCTGCACCCAGGCCGGTCGAGCCGAGCTGCAGGACGTTCCTCGACGTCGAACGCGCCAGTGCCTGGTGATCGGTATTGGCGCAGACGAACTCCACGCCCTGCACGCCGCGACGGATCATGTGCTCCACCGCATTGCCGCCGGCGCCGCCGACGCCGATCACCTTGATCACCGTACCGCGGGTTTCCGTCTCGAGAATTTCAAAAGCCATGCCTGCCTCCTATGGGAAAAGGGTGAAATGCGAAACGTGAAACGTGAGATGTCGGCCTGACCATTCACCCTTCTCGTTTCCCACCTCACGACGAAATGACTGCATGAGCGCTGCGCTGCGAGTTCTCACCTCGCACCGTTCGCGTTTCACTAGAAGTTGCCCACGACCCACTCGCGCATCCGCTTGAGCGTCTGCCCGAACGATCCGGTCTGCGCCGCGGCCCGGCGGCCGCGCTGCCTCTGCGACTGCGCCTCGAGCAGCAGTCCGACGACGGTGGCGAAACGCGGATCGCGGATCACGTCGGCCAGCGGCCCCTCGTATCCCGGCCAGCCGACCCGCGCCGGCTTCAGGAACACGTCCTCGGCCAGCTCGCCGATGCCGGGCAGCAGCGCGGTGCCACCGGTCAGCACGATTCCGGAAGAAAGCATCTCCTCGTAGCCGGAGTCGCGGATCACCTTGTGCGCCAGCGTGAAGAGCTCCTCGACGCGCGGCTCGATCACTGCTGCCAGCGACTGGCGTGACAGCAGCCGCGGCGCGCGGTCGCCGACGCCGGGGATCTCTATCCGATCGTTCGGATCGGCGAGCACCTCTTTGGCGACGCCGTAGCGCTGCTTGATCTGCTCCGCGTCGGGGATCGGCGTGCGCAGCGCCATCGCGATGTCGTTGGTGATCTGGTCGCCGGCGATCGGGATCACCGCGGTGTGGCGGATCGCGCCGCCGGTGAATATGGCGATGTCGGTCGTGCCGCCGCCGATGTCGACCAGCGCCACGCCGAGCTCCTTCTCGTCGCCGGTCAGCACCGACATGCTCGAGGCAAGAGGCTGCAGCACGAGGTCCTGCACCTCCAGTCCGCAGCGGCGCACGCATTTGACGATGTTCTGCGCCGCCGACACCGCGCCGGTGACGATGTGCACCTTCACCTCCAGGCGCACGCCGCTCATGCCGATCGGCTCGCGAATGTCCTCCTGGCCGTCGACGATGAACTCCTGCGTCAGCACATGCAGGACCTGCTGGTCGGTCGGGATGTTCACCGCGCGCGCGGTCTCGATCACCCGCGCCACGTCGGCCGCGGAGACCTCGCGATCCTTGATCGGAACCATGCCGCTGGAGTTGACGCTGCGGATATGGCTGCCCGCGATTCCGGTGTAGACCTCGCCGATGCGGCAGGCCGCCATCAGTTCCGCCTCTTCCAGCGCGCGGCGGATCGACTGCACCGTGGCCTCGATGTTGACGACGACGCCGCGGCGCAGCCCCTCCGAGGCCGACTGGCCGAGCCCGATGACCTTGAAAGGGCCGTCCGGATTGAACTCGGCCACGGCGACGACCACTTTCGAGGTCCCCACGTCGAGGCCGACGATGATGTCCTTGGTTTCGGTTCTCATGGTTTCTTGCGGGAAGCGGCGGCGGCAGCGAGGCCCTGCGGGTAGCGGGCATCGATGCGGACCAGGTCGGCGCCCACGTGCGCAGCCACGGTCGGGTACTGGCTGACGACCAGTGCCAGGCGCTCATCGAGACGGCCGGCCGGCTCGTCGCGACCGATCTCGATCGCGAGCCCACTGTCTGTGCGCAGGGTCCAGCTGGCGCGATCGGAGACTTCGACCGCTTCGACGAGCAGGCCCAGCGGCGCGGTCTGCGCCGCGAACTGCGGCAACCGGCGCGCGACTTCTGCGCTGAAGCGCGGCGACGCGTCGACCTGCGGCAGCGGCGCGTACACCTCGGCCTCGGCCACGTTGGCGACGAACAGCTGCCCGCTTTCGGCGAGCAGGCGACCATCGTCCCAGACGGCAATCGCGCGGTGCTCGGCAAGCGTCACCACCAGACGGTTCGGCCAGGCGCGGCGCAGCGAGACCGCCGCGACCCACGGCACTGATTCAAAGACCCGTCGCGCCTCGTCGAGACTCACCGTGAAGAAGTTGCCGGAAAGGCGCCCCGCAGTCGCTGCCCGGACGGTGTTGGCGTTGACGTGGCGCAGTCCCTCCTCGTCGGCGGCACGCAGCTCGATCTGGCGCAGATCGAACCACGGCCGCTGCGCGAGCCAGCCGGCCGCGCCGGCCAGCAGCAGCGCGATCGCTGCGGCGAACATGACGGCAGCGGCCTGCTGCATTGCGCGCGTGCCAAGCAGCGGTGCCGGGTCGCGCGCCTTCATTCGCGTACTCCAAGCGCCGCATGCGAAAGGATCTCGAGCACCAGGTCGGCGTAGTCGATTCCTTCCGCCTTCGCCGCCATCGGCACCAGCGAGTGGGAGGTCATGCCGGGTGAGGTGTTCAGCTCGAGCAGGTACGGCTGATCGCCGCGCGCTTCCTGGTGCAGCATCACGTCGATCCGGCCCCAGCCGTGGGCGCCGAGCAGGCTGTAGGCGCAAAGGCAGACGGCCTGGATGTCCTGCGCAAGACGCGCATCGATCGGCGCCGGGCACAGGTACTGCGTTTCGTCGCTGAAGTACTTGCTCTGGTAGTCGTAATTGGCGCCAGGGGCGCGGATCTCCACCAGCGGGAGCGCGCGGGCAGTGACACCGGAGCCGAGGATCGCGCAGGTCAGTTCCCGGCCGGCGATCAGTTCCTCGGCGATGACGACATCGTCGTAGCCGAGTGCCGTTTCGAAGGCGGCAGCCAGTTCGTTGTGATCGTGCGTCGTGACCTTGGTGATGCCGATCGTCGAGCCTTCCCGCACGGGCTTGACGATCAGGGCGTCGCCGAGCTCGGCGACGATCTGGCGGAAATCGGTATGCGCGTGCAGTTCGCGCCAGGCCGGCGTCGGTATGCCCTCGGCGGCCCACAGTCGCTTGGTCGTGAGCTTGTCGATGGCGATGCTGCTCGCCTGCACGCCGCTCCCGGTATAGGGCACGCGCAGCGTCTCGAGCACGCCCTGGATCGTTCCGTCCTCGCCGAAGCGGCCGTGCAGTGCGATGAAGACCCGGTCGAACCTCGCTGCCTCGAGTTCGGCAAGCGGCTGCCTGCCGGGATCGAAGGCATGCGCGTCGACACCACGGCTCAGCAGTGCCTGCAGCACGCCGGTACCGGACATCATCGACACCTCGCGCTCGGCGCTGCGGCCGCCGAGCAGTACGCCGACCTTGCCGAAGGACTTCGGGTCGTGCGCCCTCGGGCCGCTCATTCCCCGCCCTCCTGCGGCGCCAGCCTGCCGGCGACCTGACCGATCGATCCCGCGCCCATCGTGATCACTACGTCGCCGGGCCGAGCGGCATCGACGATCGCCTGCGGCATCGCCTCGACGTTTTCGACGAACACCGGCTCGACCTTGCCTGCGACGCGCAGCGCGCGTGCCAGCGCGCGGCCGTCGGCGGCGACGATCGGCGCCTCGCCGGCCGCGTAGACCTCGGCCAGCAGCAGCGCGTCGGCAGTGGACAGCACGCGGACGAAGTCCTCGAAGCAGTCGCGCGTGCGCGTGTAGCGGTGCGGTTGGAAGGCAAGCACGATGCGCCGGCCCGGGTAGGCGCCGCGCACGGCGGCGAGCGTGGCCTCGACTTCGACCGGGTGATGGCCGTAATCGTCGATGAGCGTGAAGCTGCCGCCGCTGGTCGCCACTTCGCCATAGCGGGCGAAGCGGCGCCCCACCCCGGTGAAGCCGGCCAGGCCGGTGAGGATCGCCTCGTCCGACACGCCGAGTTCGGTGGCCACGGCGATGGCTGCCAGCGCGTTGGCGACGTTGTGCCTGCCAGGCAGATTCAGGCGGACTTCGAGCGAGGACGCCCCCTCGCGCAGCGCCGTGAAGCGCATCTGCGTGCCCTCGGCCGCCGCGTCGACCGCGCGGTACTGGGCGTCGGCGGCAAAGCCGTAGGTCAGCACCGGCTTCGATACGAACGGCAGGATCTCGCGCACGTGGCGATCGTCGGCACACAGGACCGCATGGCCGTAGAACGGCAGCCGCGAAAGGAACTCGACGAATGCGCCCTTCAACCGCGTGAAGTCATGGCCGTATGTTTCCATGTGGTCGTTGTCGATGTTGGTGACCACGGCCATCACCGGCATCAGGTTCAGGAACGAGGCATCGGATTCATCCGCTTCGACCACGATGTACTCGCCGCTGCCCAGCCGCGCGTTGGCGCCGGCCGAATTCAGCCGCCCGCCGATCACGAAGGTCGGATCGAGACCGCCGGCGGCGAGCACGCTCGCCACCAGGCTGGTGGTGGTCGTCTTGCCGTGCGTGCCCGCGATCGCTATGCCCTGCTTCAGCCGCATCAGTTCGCCCAGCATCACCGCGCGCGGCACGACGGGAATGCGCCGGGCGCGCGCCGCGATCACCTCCGGGTTGTCACCGCGCACGGCCGTCGAGGTGACCACCGCGTCACTGCCTTCGATCTGCTCCGGCGCGTGGCCGAGCGAGACCCTCGCGCCCAGTCTCGCCAGCCGGCGGGTCGCGCCGCTTTCGGCCGCATCCGATCCACTGACCGTGTAGCCGAGGTTCAGCAGCACCTCAGCGATGCCGCTCATCCCGGCACCGCCGATGCCGACGAAGTGGATGTGCCGGACCGCGTGCTTCATCGCCCGGCCTCGCGCGCGATGTGCTCGATCGCATCGGCGACCACTCGTGTCGCTTCGGGGCGGCCAAGGGCGCGCGCCTTGTTCGCCGTCTCCAGCAGCCGTTCGCGGCTCAGGTCCCGGAGCACGGCGGCCAGTCGCTCCGGCGACAGGTCCGCCTGCGGCAGATGGCTTGCCGCACCCTGCGCGGCCATGAACTCGGCGTTGCTGCGCTGGTGGGAGGTCGTGGAGACCACCAGCGGCACCAACAGCGAAGCCACCCCGGCGGCGGCGAGTTCGGTCACCGTGACAGCACCGGCGCGGCAGATCACGACATCGGCCTCGCCGTAGCGACGCGCCATGTCGTCGATGAAGGTCAGCACCTCGGCGGCGACACCTGCACGCGCGTACGCAGCACGGGTGGCCTGCGCGTGCGCAGCACCGCACTGGTGCGCGACGAGCGGCCTTGCGTCTGCCGGCAACAGCGCGAGCGCCGCCGGCACAGTCTCGTTCAGTACCTGGCTGCCGAGGCTGCCGCCGATCACCAGCAGATTCAGTGGCCCATCGCGCTGCGCGTAGCGCTGCGACGGCGGCGGCAGCGCAGCGATCTCGGCACGCACCGGATTTCCGGTGACCAGCCCCCGCTCACCGGCGAACCTGGCCGCCGCACCGTCGAAGCCGCAGAACACCGCGGCGCACAGCGAGCGCAGCAGTCGCGTCGAGAGCAGTGGTGCCGCGTCGGCGTTTAGCAGCGTCAGCGGTACGGAGGCCGACGACGCGGCAAGGCCGGCCGGCACGGCCACGTAACCGCCGGTCGAGAACACCACCGCCGGCCGGCGCGCACGCAGCGCGGCGCGGCTTTGCCACATCGCCCGCAGCAGACGAAACCCACCGAGCAGCAAGGCGCCGATCCCCTTGCCGCGCAGGCTGGAGAAGTCGATCGCGTCGAAGGCGATGCCGCGCGGCTCGACCAGGGACCGTTCCATGCCGGCGCGCGTGCCCAGCCAGGACACGGTCCAGCCGCGGCTGCGAAGCGCTTCCGCCACCGCCAGGCCCGGCATGACGTGGCCGCCCGTGCCGGCCGCCACGACGACCAGATGGCTCATGCACGGCCTCCGCGCATGAGAACCCTGTTTTCCCAATCGACGCGCAGCAGCAGGCCGATGGCGAGTACCGTCGCCAGCATGGCCGAGCCGCCGTAGCTCACCAGCGGCAGCGTCAGGCCCTTGGTCGGCAGCAGTCCGCTGGCCACGCCGATGTTGATGAACGACTGCACGCCGAGCCAGATGCCGATGCCCTGCGCCACCAGGCCGGCGAAGGTGCGCTCGAGCGCCACCGCCTGGCGGCCGATCTCGAAGGCGCGCTTGATCAGCCAGTAAAAGGCGAGGATCACCGCCATCACCGCCACCAGACCGAGCTCTTCAGCGATGACGGCGAGGATGAAGTCGGTATGCGCCTCGGTCAGATAGTGAAGCTTCTCGACGCTGCCGCCGAGGCCGACGCCAAACCATTCGCCGCGGCCGAACGCGATCAGCGAGTGGGTCAGCTGGTAGCCCTTGTTCAGCACATGCTCCGCCGCCCACGGGTCGAGGTAGGCGAAGATCCGCTCGCGCCGGTAAGGAAAGAGCCAGACGATGGCCGCCAGGCCGACCGTGAGCAGCACGCTGATGGCGAAGAACAGCCGCCCGTTCAGTCCGCCCAGGAACAAGATGCCCATCGCGATGGCGACGATGACGATGAACGCGCCGAGGTCGGGCTGCAGTTGCAGCAGGGCGCCGATAACGAGCATCACTAGGCCGATCGGCAGAAAGCCGCGCTTCAGACTGTGCATGTAGTCCTGCTTGCGCACCGTGAAGCTCGCGGCGTAGAGCACGCAGGCGACCTTCATGAGCTCCGAGGGCTGCAGGTTGAACACGGCGAGCGGAATCCAGCGCCGAGCGCCGAGCGCGCCGGTGCCGACCCCGGGAATGAGCACCACCGCCAGCAGGATGAACGCCAGGACGAAGGCCACCGGTGCCAGTCGCTGCCAGCGCGCCATCGGCACCGAGAACGCCGCCACCGCCGCCACCATCGCCACGGCGATCGCGAACAGGTGCCGAACCAGAAAGTGCGTCGGCGTGACTTTGTAGCGCGGCGAGTCGGCCAGCGTGATCGACGCGGAAAAGACCATCACCACGCCGAGCAGCACCAGGGCCGCTGCAACCAGCAGCAGCGGCGTGTCGATGCGTTCCTCGCCATGGGCCGCGGCACGAGGGGATCCGTTCCCGCCCAGCGCGAGCAGTCCGCCTCCAGTCATCGGCATGCGGGCGGCGTACGCCCCCTTGCCGGCCGCCGTGCGCCTCCAAAATTTCCCTAGCATGGCTGGCCCACTTGCAGCGCGCGCTCGCGCACCGCTTCGGCGAAGACCTCGGCGCGGTGTACGTAGTCGCGGAACATGTCGAGGCTGGCGCAGGCAGGCGACAGCAGCACGGCATCGCCTTCGCGGGCTTCGAGTGCGGCGACCTCGACCGCCTCCGGCAGAGATGCTGCATGGAGGATCAGATAAGGCGCGCCGGACGCGCCAATGGCTTGCTCGATCCGTGCCGCGTCGCGGCCGATCAGCACTACCGCCCGGGCGGCACGGGCAAGCGGTGCCGTGAGCGGCGCGAAGTCCTGTCCCTTGCCGTCGCCGCCTAGGATGACCACCAGTCGCAGGCCCTCGGCAGCCAGGCCGTCGAGTGCGGCCATCGTGGCGCCGACATTGGTGCCCTTGCTGTCGTCGTAGTAGTGCACGCCACCGACCGTGGCGATCAACTGCACGCGATGCGGCTCGCCTCGGTAGGTGCGCAGGGCGTGCAGCATCGGCGCCAGCGGACAGCCGATCGCCCGCGCCAGGGCGAGCGCGGCGAGCGCGTTGCCGGCGTTGTGCCGGCCTCGGATCGCCAGCGCTTCGGCCGGCATCAGCCGATGCACGAAGATCTGCTCGGCCGCGACTTCCTGCTCTCCTTCGGCCCGGCGGCGGCGATGGCCGTGCGCCAGGTCTTCCGCATAGGCGAGCCAGGTGATGCCCGCTTCGGCGATCAGGCCGTACTCGTCGGCCTGCGCCGGTGGCTGCAGGCGGAAGGTCACCACCGGCGCCGTCTTCCTCGCCATGGCAGCGACGACCGGGTCGTCGCGGTTGAGCACCTGCACCGTGCGCGCCGCGAAGATGCGCGCCTTGGCCTTCACGTAGGCGTCGAGGCTGCCGTGCCAGTCGAGGTGATCCTGCGAGACGTTCAGGACGGTGGCCGCATCGCAGGCCAGCGAGCGCGTGGTCGCCAGCTGGAAGCTCGACAGCTCCAGCACCCAGGTGTCGGGCAGGCGATCCTCCCGCAGGCACTCGCGCAGCGTGTCGAGCGCGGTCGGCGAGATGTTGCCGGCCACGGCGACGGTCCGTCCCGAACGCTCGATCAGCCAACCCACCAGCCTCGCCGTGGTCGTCTTGCCGTTGGTGCCGGTGACGCCGACCACGCGCGGCGCGTAGCCGCGGCCGGCCTTCAGCCCGGCCAGGGCGCGGGCGAACAGTTCGATCTCGCCGACGACGTCGATGCCGGCCTTCCTCGCCGCGCTGACCAGCGGCGCTGCCGCCGAGTGTGTCGGCGACAGCCCGGGGGACAGCGCCAGCAGCGTGGCCCCGTCGAGCAAAGCACGGTGGAACTCACCGTGGGCGAATGGAACCGTAGGCAGCTCGGCACGGAGGGCAGCGAGCATCGGCGGCTCGGCGCGCGTGTCGGCTACGCGGACCGACGCGCCGCCTTCGGCCAGGGCGCGCGCCATTGCCAGCCCCGACTGGCCGAGGCCCAGCACCACCGCGGTCTGGCCGGCAACGTCGATCATCGGACCTTCAGCGTCGACAGGCCGACCAGCACGAGCATGATGGTGATGATCCAGAAGCGGACCACGACCTGATTCTCTTTCCAGCCGGAAAGCTCGAAGTGGTGGTGCAGCGGCGCCATGCGGAAGATGCGCTTGCCGCCGGTTAGCCTGAAGTAGGCGACCTGCAGCATCACCGAGACCGTCTCGGCGACGAACACGCCGCCCATGATGAAGAGCACGATCTCCTGACGCGTGATGACCGCGATCGTGCCCAGCGCGCCGCCGAGGGCAAGCGCGCCGACGTCACCCATGAAAACCTGTGCCGGGTACGCGTTGAACCACAGGAAGGCGAGGCCGCTGCCTGCAATCGCGGCGCAGATGATCACGAGCTCGCCGGCACCGGGAATGAACGGAAACAGCAGGTAGCGGGAGAAGTCGGCGCGGCCGATTACGTAGGCAAAGATGCCCAGCGCGGCGCCGATCATCGACGCCGGGAGGATGGCCAGTCCGTCGAGCCCGTCGGTCAGGTTCACCGCGTTGCTGGTGCCGACGATGACCAGGTAGGACAGGATCACGAACCCGAAGACGCCCATCGGGTAGGCGTAGTTCTTGAAGAAGGGCACGATGAGGTCGGAACGGCTGGGCAGATCGAGCTCGAAGCCGCTGCCCGCCCATTGCCACATCAGCGGCAGCAGTTTCTCGGTGTTGGGGGCGGCGATGGCGAAGGCCAGGTAGAAAGCGGCGGCCAGGCCGATCAGCGACTGCCAGAAGTACTTCTCGCGCGCGCTCATGCCCTTCGGGTTGCGGCGCACGACCTTGCGGTAGTCGTCGACCCAGCCGACCCAGCCGAAGCCGAGCGTGACCAGCAGCACGACCCAGACGAAGCGGTTGGCGAGATCGGCCCAGAGCAGCGTGGTCACGCCGATCGAGATCAGGATCAGCGCGCCACCCATCGTCGGCGTGCCCGACTTCGACAGGTGCGATTGCGGCCCCTCGGTGCGGATCGCCTGACCGATCTTCAGTTCGGTGAGCTTGCGGATCACCCGTGGGCCGGCCAGCAGGCCGATCACCAGCGCGGTGCCGGCTGCGAGCACGGCGCGCAGCGTCAGATAGGAGAAGACATTGAACGCGCGGATATCGCGGGCCAGCCAGTCGAACAACTCGAGCAGCATCAGTGCGCTCCCGCCGTCACCGCGCCGAGCGCGGCCACCACGCGCTCCATCCGCATGAAACGCGAGCCCTTGACGAGGATCGTCGCGCCGGGCTCGGCCAGCTCGCGGACGCGTTCGACGAGCATCGCGATATCGCCGAAATGTTCGGCGCCGGAACCGAACTCGGCGCAGGTCAGCCGCGTCGCCTCGCCGGTAGCCAGCAACCTGTCGATGCCGCGGCTCCTCGCGTAGGCGCCGACCTCGCGGTGGAACTCGGCGCCACGGTCGCCCACCTCGCCCATGTCGCCGAGCACCAGCACACGCGGCGACGACAGCGCCGCGAGCAGGTCGATTGCCGCGCGCACCGAATCCGGATTGGCGTTGTAGGTGTCGTCGATCAGGTCGGCACCTGTGGGTGCACGCAGGCGCACTCCGCGGCCGCCGACGGCGGTGAACGCCGCCAGCCCGGCGGCAATCGCACTCGGCGGCACGTCGATGGCCAGCGCGGCTGCCGTCGCGGCGAGCGCGTTGTGCACGTTGTGCTCACCCGGCACCGCGATGCGCGTCCTGATCAGCCCGGACGGCGTGGCGATTTCGAGCTCCGAGCCATCCGCCTGCAGCGTGAAGTCGGCCGTCACCATGGCAGAGCCGGCGCGTGCAAAGTCGATGATTCGGCGCGTGCCGGCGAGGCTGCGCCAGATCGCGGCGCAGGCATCGTCGGCGGGGAAGACCGCAACGCCTTCGGGCGCCAGCGCGGCGATCGCCGCGCCGTTCTCGCGGGCCGTGGCCTCGACGCTGCCGAGGAACTCCTGGTGCTCGCGCTGCGCGTTGTTGACCAGCACGACGGTCGGCTGCGCCAGTTGCGCGAGGTAGGCGATCTCGCCCGGATGGTTCATGCCGAGTTCGAGCACGGCAGCCTTGTGGCCGGCCGCAAGTTCGAACAGCATCAACGGCAGGCCAATGTCGTTGTTGAGATTGCCCCGCGTGGCCAGCCGGCGCGTCGGCCCAAAGGCGCGCGCCAGGATGCCGGCCAGCATCTGCGTCACTGTCGTCTTGCCGTTGCTGCCGGCGACCGCAATCAGCGGCAGCTTGAAGCGCGCGCGCCACGCCGCCGCGGCAAACCCGAGTGCCCGACGGCTGTTCGGTACGACGACCTGCGTGAGCGCCGCGTCGACCGGCTGCTCGACCAGTGCGACCGAGGCGCCGCCGAGCGCCGCCTCGGCGACGAAGTCGTGGCCGTCGAAGCGCTCGCCGCGCAGCGCGACAAACAAGCAGTCCGGGCGGATCTGCCGCGAATCGCTGCACACCGAAGTGAAGCGAGCAGCGGCCTCGCCCCTGAGACGGGCGCCTGGAATGCGGGCGGCGAGTTCCGCAGCGCTCAGCATGTCACCCCCGCGCGCGCGTCCAGGGCCGCCCGCGCCTGCTCGACATCGGAGAACGGCCGCTTGACGCCGCCGATGTCCTGTGTCGTCTCATGGCCCTTGCCGGCGATGAGCACGACATCGCGTGCATCGGCCACGGCCAGCGCATGCGCGATCGCCTGCCCGCGATCGACGATCAGTTCCACGTGTGCCCGCAACGGGGCGCCGGCAGCCACGGCGGCGACGATCGCCGCCGGATCCTCGCCGCGCGGGTTGTCGGAGGTGATGACGGTGCGGTCGGCGTGACTGCCGGCCGCCGCGCCCATCAGCGCGCGCTTGCCGGGGTCGCGGTCGCCGCCGGCGCCGAACACGATCCACAGATTTCCGCCGCGCGCCGCCGCCTGCGGCCGCAGCGCCAGCAGGGCCTGCACTATCGCGTCGGCCGTATGCGCATAGTCGACCACCACCAGCGGCTCGTCGCCGTTGCGGGAACGAACCCGCTGCATTCGCCCGGGCGGCGGCACGAGGAGCGGCGCCATGCGGCAGGCGGCATCAAGATCGACGCCGCAGGCGAGAACTGCGCCGATCGTGGCCAGCAGGTTGGACACGTTGAAGCTGCCGACCAACGGCACCCGGATCCGGTACTCCGCTTGCCCGCATCGGAGCGTGAACTCGAGACCTTCGGTGCCGGCACGGATATCGCGGGCCTGCAGCAGGCGCGCAACGATCGCCACGCGGTTCGCGTCAATCTCGACGGGAGCGGTCGTGAAGCCGGTAACCTGCGGCGCCCCGGCGCGGCAACGGCCGGCCAGGCGCTCGAGCAGGCGGCTGCCCGCTGCGTCGTCGAGATTCAGCACCGCGGCGGTCAGTGTCGGCCAGTCGAACAGGAGCGTCTTGGCGGCCTCGTAGGACTGCATCGTGCCGTGATAGTCGAGGTGATCGCGCGTCAGGTTGGTGAACACGCCGACATCGAAGCGCATCCCGTTGACACGGCCCTGCTCCAGGCCGATCGACGAGACTTCCATCGCCAGCGCGCACGCGCCTGCGTCGCGCAGTCGAAGCACCTCGCGCTGCAGGGCGATCGCGTCCGGGGTCGTCAGCGCCGAATCGGCCATGACCTCGCCGGGGAATCCGCTGCCGACCGTGCCGAGCACGGCGCAGCGCTTGCCGGCGAGCGACAGCATCTGCGCGATCCAGAAAGCGGTCGATGTCTTGCCGTTGGTCCCGGTGACGCCCACGACCTGCATCGACTCGCTGGGCAGCCCGTAGTAGCGCGCCGCCAGTTGGCCGAGCAGCCGTCGCAGCCCGCGCACCGGCAGCACGGGCAGGCCGGCGTCGGCACCATCGAAGCCTTCGGCCTCGACCAGCGCGGCCACCGCCCCGCGGCCGCGCGCCGCCCGCAGGTAACGACGGCCGTCGTCGCCGCCCGCAGCGGCGCCGGGCAGCGCGACGAAGACGTCGCCGGGCTGAACGCGGCGGCTATCCAGCTGAAGGTCGCCCCGGCGGGTTTCGATGCCGGCCGCACGCGTGCGCAACCAGGCCAGCACCTGCGCGACCTCGGCGTGCGGGCCGGTCATAGTGCGCCCTCCCGCCGCTCGCCGGGGCTGCGCGCCAGCACCGTGGGCGCCGCATCCGGAGGCACCTGCAGCGTGCGCAGGCTGCGCGCCACGACCTCGGCAAACACGGGCGCGGCGACCTGGCCGCCGTAGAACTGTCCGGCGTCCGGTTCGTCGATCATGACGGCGACGACGAGCCGCGGGTTCGATACCGGCGCAAAGCCGGCGAACGACGCCACGTATTCGCTGACATAGTGACCGTCGCGCAGCTTGCGTGCGGTTCCGGTCTTGCCTGCAACGCGATAGCCGTCGATGCGGGCGCGTGGGGCCGTGCCGCCATTGCTGACTGCCATTTCGAGCATGTTGCGCATCGCCGCGGCAGTTTCCGGGCGCAGGACCGGGATCGATGCCGGCGGCGCATCGAGCCGCACCAGGCTCAGCGGCACCACGTTGCCGTCGCGCGCGAAGACGGTGTAAGCGCGCGCCAGCTGCAGCAGCGACACCGATACGCCATAGCCGTAGGCGATCGTCGCCTGCTCGATCGGACGCCAGGCGCTGGCCGGACGCAGCCTCCCGGCCACCGCGCCGACAGCCACCCGCGGCGCCTGACCGAAGCCGACCTTCGTGTAGAGGTCCCACAGCGTCGCCGCCGGCAGGTCCAGCGCGATCTTTGCCGTGCCGACGTTGCTGGACTTGGCCACCACCTCGGCCACCGTCAGCAACCCGTAGGGGTGCGCATCGCCGATCGTGCGGCCGCCGATGGTCAGCTTGCCCGGCGCGGTCTGGATCGACTGCTGCGGCGACACCTTGCCTGCCTCGATCGCCGCGGCGACCGAGAACGGCTTCATCGTCGAGCCCGGCTCGAAGGTGTCGGTGAGCACGCGGTTGCGGACCGCCGCCTTCTGCCATTGGCCGCGGCTGTTCGGGTCGAAGCTCGGCCAGTTGGCCAGGGCCAAGATCTCGCCGGTCCCGGCGTCGAGGACGATGACCGCCCCGGCCTTCGCCTTGTGCGTCTCGATGGCACCCTTCAGCGCGCTGAACGCGATGAACTGGATGCGGCTGTCGATGGATAGCCTGACATCGTTGCCGTCGGCCGGCACCAGCAGCCAGTCTTCCTCGATCACGTTGCCGAGCCGGTCCTTGATCACGCGCCGACTGCCCTTGCGCGCAGCCAGGACCGACTCCCACGCAAGCTCGACGCCCTCCTGGCCGCGATCCTCGACGTTGGTGAAGCCGGTCACGTGCGCCACTGCCGGGCCTTCCGGATAGTGGCGTTTGAACTCAGGGCTCTGATGGATCCCGGCCAGCTTCAGCGCCTGAACCTTCTTCGCCACGTCCACGTCGACCTGCCGGCGAAGAAAAACGAACTTCCGGTCATCGTCGGCCAGCTTGCGCCGTAACTCGGGCAGCGGCATCTGCAACAGCCGGGCCAGTTGCGCCAACTGCTCCGGGGTGGCATCGACGTCGTCGGGTATGGCCCAGATGGCTCGCGCCGGCACGGAGGCGGCAAGCACGACCCCGTTGCGGTCCAGCACTTTGCCGCGCGTGCCAGGCACGTCGAGCGTGCGCGCATAGCGCACTTCGCCCTGCCGCTGCAGGAAGTTCGTGCCTGCCCCGCCCTGCAGATAGACGGCGCGGATGCCGAGGGCTAGAAAGCCGCTGAACAGCAACAGCAGCAGCACACGAGAGCGCCATGCCGGCAGCTTGACGACCAGCAGCGGATTGGCCGAGTACGACACGCGCTCCGCATGCGCACGCGCGTTGCCGCTTCCGCGCGCACGCCGTTGTGCCCTCAGCGCGCCGATCACGGCCGCGCCCCGCTGGCTGCCGCGGCCACGTCAACGGCACCGATGCCGGGCAGGAACACCGTCTGCTTGCTCTCGGTCGGCCGCAGACCGAGGCTGCGCGCGGCCGCTGCTACCGCCGCTGGCTGCGCCGCCCTGCCCAGTTCGATTCGCAGTCGATTAGCCTCGGCCTCCAGTTCCTTGGTTTGCGCCTGCTGACGACCCAGTTCGACGAACAGGCCGCGGGCGCGGTGCTGTGCGGTGACCAACGACAGGCAGGCCAGCACAAGGAGCAGCGCAGGCAGCGCGACCGACGCGGCGGTGCCGATTCGCCCGCTCATTGCATGCCGTCCGCCGGCAGCGGCGCGGCGGTGCGTTCAGCCACCCGCATAACCGCGGAGCGTGCCCGCGGATTGGCTGCCACTTCAGATGCATCCGGATGCACCCGCGCGATCGCGCGCAGCCGCGGCTGCGGTAGTTCGGCCGCCCGCAGCGGTACTCGCCCGAGCGCTCGCTCCGGATGGGCATGCCCTTCGATGAAGCGCTTGACCAGCCGGTCCTCGAGCGAGTGGAAGCTGATCGCCACCAGCCGGCCGCCCGCAGTCAGCAGTGCCACGGACTGTTCGAGCACTAGCGCCAACTCCTCGAGTTCCTGATTGACGTGAATCCGTACAGCCTGAAATGTGCGCGTCGCCGGATGCTGGGCTGCATCCCGGCGGCTGCGAATGGGGATCGCACCGGCCACGAGCGCGGCCAGGTCCGCGGTCGTCGCGACGGGCCGACCTGAGTCGCGGCGAGCCACAATCGCCTTTGCAATCGATGCAGCAAACCGCTCTTCGCCGTATTCACGAATCACCCGCGCCAGTTCTTCAAACGTTGTCGAGGCCAGCCACTCGGCGGCGGTGACGCCGCCGCTGGTGTCCATGCGCATGTCCAGCGGCGCGTCGGTGCGCCAGGAGAAGCCGCGCTGCGCCTCGTCGATCTGCGGCGACGAAACGCCCAGATCCAGCAGCAAGCCATGCAGACGCGTGACGCCCAGCGCCGCCAGCGTCGCCGACAGCCGTGAAAAGCGCGTGTGGACAAAGTGAAATCGCCGGTCGGTGAATGCCGCTGCCGAGGCCGCCGCCTGCGGATCGCGATCCGTGGCGATCAGCCTGCCACGGGTCGATAGCCGACCGAGGATCAGCTTCGAATGGCCGCCCCGACCGAAGGTCGCATCGACATAGATGCCGTCCGGATCGGTCACCAGGCACTCGGTTGCCGGCGCCGCCAGCACGGTGAGATGCGCCGCAGGCGCGCTCGAGCACACGACCGTCGACCACTCGCTCAGACCGAGAAGTCATCGGCGGCATCCAGGCCGCCTTCGGCGAGCTGCTTCTTCTCGAGCTCTTCCATCCGCAACGGCTCCCACAGTTCGAAGTGCTCGCCGACGCCGGACAGGAATACGTCACGCTCCAGCCCGGCTGCCGCCCTAAGTTCGGGCGAAATGAGGATGCGACCCGAATTGTCGAGTTCCAGGTCGACCGCACTACCGATCAGGATCCGCTGCAGTACGCGGCGCGAGTGGCTCAGCTGTGAAAGCTCCGCCCGCTTCTGCTCCCAGCGCGGCCGCGGGTACAGCAGGAGGCAGCCGTCTGGATGGCGAGTCAGGGTCACCCGCCCTTCGCATTGCGCGACCAGCGCGTCTCGATGCCGAGCCGGAACCGAAATCCGCCCCTTCGCATCCAGCGTCAGCTTCGACAGCCCTTGGTACAAGTCCCCGCCCCGTCCAGGCCGTGGAATCGCCCTTCGCGGCCGCCCAGCCACGATTCGGGCATGGCAGAGGTGCTTTCCTCCACCATTTCCCACATTTCTCCACGGCGCGACTGTAGTGCAGCCCCTTCGCAGGGTCAAGTCAAAGGCAGCGTTTTCTTAATTACAACAATGACTTATCCACAGTGCAAGAGGAGACGAACGACAAAGCCGCATCGAATGAACGACATACACCACAAAGTGGAAGTAGCTTGTTAGGAGCGCCGAAGGCGTCGGGGCCGAAAGCGCGGCGACCTGGCCGCGCAACGGAGTCCGCTGGCGAGGAGCGCGCTCAGGAACCGGCCCAAGGGCCGGAAGAGGCAGTGCAAAGTCCGCCTGTACGCCGGATTCTGTGCAGCGGGTCGCCCCGCCGCGGCGATCATTCGTCTAGGCGCGCACTCGCGTGCGCGCTCGAGCCACCTACCCGCAGCCTCCCCGAGCAGGATCGCAGGCTGCCTATTTGGTGTTGCTGCGCGTAGAGATTGCCCGTTTCACCCGGCTCGGCTGAGTCTCGCCAGGTCCGGCGCTTGCGCACCGCACCTTGGAAAGCCGCGAAGGCTCTCCTTTGACGAGACCTTGGCGGTGCGCAAGCGCGCCGCCACGCCCAGCCGACTCGTCTCTGTTGCTCTGATCCTCACCTTACGGTGGACAGGTGTTACCTGCTACGCCGCTCTGTGCAGTCCGGACGTTCCTCTCGTGGCGTGGAGCCACCAGCGATCGCCTGGCGAACTTTGCCTGTCCGAATGTAGGGACGATGCCGCTGCGGCGCAAGCCGTTGCAGCAGCATCTGTCGGCTGCGCTAGCGGCGCACGTCGAAGTTGACGTTGACGCCGGCGCCGTCTTCACCCTTGAGGGCGCGGGCGATCTTCGCGCGCGCCTGGATGAACGGCGAGTTCTTCGCTTCCGCGCCAAGGTACTCGTCGAGATCGCCGACCTCGCGCTGCAGACGCGGCACCAGTTGCATGAACAGGTCGGTGACGTCCGGGTCGAACTGGACGCCGCGCAGCGTTCGGATCTCGTGCATCGCCTGCGACACCGGCCAGGCGGGCTTGTAGGGGCGGATGTGTGTCAGCGCATCGAAGACGTCGACGATCGCCGTGATCCGCGCCGCGATCGGAATCCCGGTGCCCGAGAGTCGGTGCGGATACCCCTTGCCGTTCCACCATTCGTGGTGATGGCGGGCGATTTCCTCGGCGACGTGCATCTGCGGAATGTTGGACTTGGCCAGAAGCTCGGCGCCGGCCAGCGTGTGCTGCTGCATGATCTCGCGCTCGCCGTCGGTGAGTCGGCCGGGCTTGAGCAGGATTGAATCGGGCACGGCGAGCTTGCCGATGTCGTGCATGCGCGCCGCCAGGTCGATCATGAAGCAAACGTCGTCCTCGAGGCCATACTCGCAGGCGAGGATCGAGGCCATCCGGCCGACGCGGTAGCAGTGTTCGCCGGTGGTGTCGTCGTGCAGTTCGGCCGCGACCGACTGCTGCTCGAGCATGGCGATGCGCGACCTCATCAGTTCGCGCTCGCCTAGTTGCACGCGCAACACCGAGCGTCGCGAGTCGAGCTCGCCGTCGGCGGCCCGCTGCAGTTCGAAGCTGATGCGCGAGCGCTCGACCTGCTCGAGGTGCCGCTCGTGGTGCATCAACACCTGCTGTTGGCTCGCTTCGCGGTTCAGGTTCAGCAGTTCCTGCAGGTAGACGATCGCGACGTCCGGCTGGCCGGCCTGTTCATAGCCTTTTACGGCGGCGGTCAATGCTTCGCGAAGGAATTCTTTCGGCCCGCCCCGCGCGCCGCTCAGGCCGTTCTTCAGTCGGGTCAGGCCGATGTCGCTCAAACCGGCGCGGACTTCCGTCTGCCCTTCGGCCAGCAGAACAAGAAAGTGCGCTCGCGGTTGGTTCAACCGCTCGGCCAACAGCTTGGCGAGTTGCACGTGCTCTTGTGCACCGCGGATATCGTCGACTTCGAGCAGCAGTTCCGCAAGGTGAACCTCGGCGAAGATGCGATAGCTGCAAAGCATTGGCTCCGTGGGATCGGCAAGCAGTTCGATGGCACGGCGCGCCGCAGCGATACCCTGACGAATGTCGTGCACGCGAAGGCAGGCTTGCGCGGTATTCGTCAGCGCCGCGCAGACCACCAACGGTCGCGCTGCCCCGTCTCCGGGAGCACGCATGGCCTGGTCATAGCAGCGTGCTGCATCGGCGTACTGCCCCGCGTATTGCAGCGCCAGACCAAGGTTGTTCCAGACCACTGCCTGGGCGGTCGTGTCGCCCAGCACCTTGGCAACATCCAGCGCCTGCGCGTAACTCTCAACCGCCGTCGGCAGATTGCCGGTCTCGCCGTGCATGACGCCGTGGAACGTGGTCGCCCGACGGATGAGCCCAAGGTCTCCGAGGCAGCGCGCTCCGGCGAGCGCGTGGCCTGCCGGCACCACGCCTGCTTGCGTTCTGGCTTCGTTGTAGTGCCGATGCGCCATCAGCAGCAAGGCTTCCACGCCCTCAACTGAAAGCACCTGAGGCGCAAGTTCGCAAAGCGCGGATTGAGCATCGGCAAACAGCTGCGCCGCCTCGCGTGAAGGATCGGCGAGCCGTTCGCGCACCCGAGCAAGGCAGTCGGCCTGGAATTGCGTGCGCGCGACCGGCTCGGCGACTGCAAGGATTTCGTGGGAGAGGTTGGGAAGGGGGGCGCCCATGACGCGTTTATGCTATCTATAACCATTGGGCGGTATCGCCCGTTCGGGCTAACCGCCCCTGAGTGCTCACCCACTTCCGCCGGAAACTCCTGCTCGAGGTTGTCTCGCAAGACAGCCGACGTTGACCAAGGTAGTTTTTCCGAGCGGGGGGGGTTGTTATGGACACTACAGTTGAGACCGTTGTCGAGGTTCAAGAATTGACGCTGGCCGAATTGGCGCACGTAAGTGGCGGTCTGGGTTGCGCAGTTCTCGCCTAGTCGAGGCTGTCTCTGGACAAACCGGGCGTCGCCCGGTTTTTTTTTCGTCTTTCTCCAGCCCAGAGGCTGCGCATTCGTGCCATCAAGGATCGGGCATGACCCGGCAGCCGCGAGAGGCTGCCAAACGCCGCAACAGCCAGGCGTGGAAAGCTAACTCTTGACCGGCGGGTCGGCACTCCTGCAAGAGCGCATCGAGCCCTCGCACCGCGCCACATATCGTTCCACCATCGACCGCACGGCAGGCGCCATGCTTACGAACTCACAGCCGCAGAAGCGCGCCTCGTCGTCGACCGGCCGCCGGCCGATATGCCGGACCCGCAGACTGACCACAGTGCCACCCACACCCGGAAGATCCAGCCGGCAGTCATTCACCTCCGCGCCGACGACCGGCTCGAAGCGCTCCGGGTAGGTCAGCACCGCCAAGCCGCCCGTACTGATGTCGAGCACCTGCAGCACCTCATGCTCGCCCGCCTCGCCTCCCAGCGGAACCCGGCACACAGCACCTCGCACGGCTTCTGGACCTACGCGGACCGCGGCGCGCCGCTGCAGCCGGATCAGCTGCGCGGGAATCGAGGTGGTCAACGCGGGTCGGCCGGCGTGTGAGGCCGCTGCCACACCGGAAACGCTGAACTGAACCTTCACCGCGTCGACAAAGCCGACGAGAGTCAGGCGAGGCGCCGCCAGCAGCCGGTGCCGCGCGACATCGTCTGCCGGGCTCTCGAGCAGCAGCGTGCCGCCGGCTTCATCGACGCCGAGCAGTTGCACGACCTCAAATGCCGAGCCCGCGTCCAGGAAGACATTCAGCCGCACGGCGCGCTCATGAATGGTACACAGCAGCTCGCAGACCTCCGGCAATGACCGCACGGCGTTTCGCCGCAACTCCTCAGAGTCGGGCTCGGGAAAAGGCGTAGCAATGCCCATGGCAGGTTCAAAGGGGCGTCGTGCGCGGCGACCGACCGCGGCTCTTGTCAGAGCCGGGGCGATGCGCTTTGTACGCGCGAGCCGGTGCAGCGTCCAGCGCCACGACCGCTAACGACGCGCGCGCCCGGCACCCGGCGGACGCGACGCGTCAAGCGGTCGGCATCAGAGAAAAGAGTTCAGCTGTGGCCGATGACCGGATGCGGCTGGTAAGGCGCCGTCAGGCGCGCCTGGTCTTCGGCGTTCAGGCTGATTGCGAGAGCCTCGAGTGCCTGTTCGAGTTGCCCCGGCTTGCTGACGCCGATGATCGGGCTGCTAACGCCTGCCTGATGCAACAGCCATGCATAAGCCAGTGCGGCATTGGACACACCCTTCTCGCGCGCCAGCTGCGTCACCGCCTCGACGACCGCGAAATCCGCATCCCGGTAGTAGAACTTCTGCGCGATCTCGTCGGTCGCCGCGCGCGAGGTGGCGCCCTGCTCCTTGTCCGTTGCACCGGCCTCGCCGGGCTTGCGGTTGCCGGCAAGGAAACCGCGCGCCAGCGGGCTCCACGGCATCAGGCCCACGCCAGTGGCGCGACAGAACGGGTTCATCTCGCGCTCCTCCTCCCGGTAGACGAGGTTGTAGTGGTTCTGCATCGAGACGAACTTCGTCCAGCCGTGCCGTTCCGCGACGGTCTGCATCGTGGCGAACTGCCACGCGAACATGCTCGAGGCGCCGATGTAGCGCGCCTTGCCGCTCTTCACCACGTCGTGCAGCGCCTCCATCGTCTCCTCGATCGGCGTGGCGACATCGAAGCGATGGATCTGATAAAGGTCCACATGATCAGTGCCAATCCGGCGCAAGCTGGCGTCGATCGCGTTGACGATCCTCTTGCGCGACAGGCCGCTCGAATTCGGCTGCGGCCTGAAGTTCGGCCGCGGCGCGTTGCCGCCCTGGAAAGCGAGGTCGACCGGAAAGAAGACCTTGGTGGCAACGACGGCCTCTTCGCGGCGACAGTACTCGCGCACGAACTTGCCGGTCAGTTCCTCGGAAACGCCGGCCGAATACATGTCGGCGGTGTCGAAAAAATTGATGCCCGCCTCGACGGCGGCCCGCACCAGCGGACGGGAAGCGGCTTCGTCGAGCACCCAGGGCCGCCATCTGGGCGTCCCGTAAGTCATCATGCCGAGGGCGAAGCGCGAAACCACCAACCCGGAACTGCCGAGTCGAACGTATTGCATCGAGGCACTCCTCACCGATTGCCGCGGTCCTCGCCGCCGCCTCTGCGCATCCGAGGCGGCCGCATCCGCCGGCAGGCGCCCCTACATGCCAAGCAGGCGGCCGATGCGGGCGATGTAGTCACCGGTCTTGATCGCGTCGGTGACAAGCTCGTCGCTCGCCGCATGCAGCTTCTCGCGCAGCCCGGTCAGGCCGCCGTGCACCTCATCGTGCGGCTGCGCCGATGCCAGCGCCGCACGCAGTTGCTCGACATCGGCGCGCAGATGATCGAGGTCGCCCTGGCCGTCTTTCAGTCGCGCCAGGTCCCGCTCGAGCGCGTCGATGAGGCGCGCCGTCTCCTTGAGATCGACCGTCCGTCCGCTGTCGCCGATGCTGTCCGTCATCGCAAGGCCCGCTGATTGCACGCCCAGAGCTTAGCGCGCCGCCAAGATTCTCGATCGCGCTAGAGTGCTCACCGCCCGACTACGACGATGACCGTGCTACACGCTTCGCTTCCACTGTTTGGGACGGCCCTGGGATGGATCCTGCTCCTGCCACTTGCGTTGCGTGCCCTGCGGCGCGCACGCGCCGGTGTGACCCTAAGAGGCGCACAACAGCATCTTTGGCTCGCCGGCGTGGTCGTGCTCGCCTGGTTGTGGACCATTCAGGCACGCGCTTTCGAAGGTGTTGCGTTTGGCCTGCTTGGCGCAGCCTTCTATGCGCTGATCTTCGGACGGTATTGGGCGCGAATCGGCCTGCTGGCCGCCGTGGCATTGCATACCGGCCTCGGCGACGGCAACTGGATGAACTTCGGCATCAACGGCCTGCTGCTTGCGGTGGTTCCCACGGCGCTCGCGGCCGGGCTGCAAGGGCAGATCGAGCAGCGGCTGCCGAAGAACGTCTTCGTCTTCATGATCGGCAACGGGATGTTCGTTACCCTCGCGGTGACCGCGGCCACCAGCACGCTGCTGGTGGCGGCCGGGGGTCTGCTGCGGCCGGCCACGGCCGACCTCGACCAATTCGCCTACGCGCTGCTGCTCGCCTGGGGCGAGGCCCTCGCCAGCGGCATGCTGTTCTCGGCGCTGGTGATCTTCGGCCCACATCTCGTGCTGACCTACCGTCAGGACCTGTATCTACCTCCGCGACGCGTCCGGTGATGACCTCCGTCTGGCCGCGAATAGACTGCCGCCTCAAAACGGCCGATTGACCGCCATGACCCGTACTGCCGCCCGCATCCTCGTCGACCAACTACAGGTCCAGGGGGTCAATCACGTCTTCTGCGTGCCGGGCGAGAGCTACCTCGCCGTGCTCGACGCGCTGTTCGACGCGCGCGGCATCAGGCTGATCGTCAACCGGCACGAGTCCGGCTCGACCTTCATGGCCGATGCCTATGCGAAGCTAACTGGACAGCCCGGCGTGGCGATCGTCACCCGCGGCCCGGGCGCAACCAACGCGTCGATCGGCGTCCACACGGCCTTCCAGGACTCCACGCCGATGGTGCTCTTCGTCGGCCAGGTCGGCAGCGATTTCGTCGAGCGTGAGGCGTTCCAGGAGCTCGACTACCGGCGGATGTTCGGCCAGATGGCCAAGTGGGTGGCGCAAATCGATCGCGCCGACCGCATCCCTGAGTTTGTCGCCCACGCGTTCCAGGTCGCCACCAGCGGCCGGCCCGGACCCGTGGTGCTGGCGCTGCCGGAGGACCTCCTCGAACAGACCACGGAAGTCGAAGACGCGGTCTGCCACCGGCCGGTGCAGTCGGCGCCGACCGACGCACAGATCGGCGGCATCCGCCGTCTGCTCGGTGAGGCGCGCGCTCCACTGGTGCTGCTCGGCGGCGCGGGCTGGACCGATGCCGCCTGCGAGAACATGCGCCGCTTCGCCGAGGCGAATCACCTTCCGGTGGCCTGCGCGTTTCGCTACCAGGACCTCTTCGACAACCGGCACCCGAACTACGTCGGCGATGTCGGCATCGGCATCAACCCCAAGCTGGCCCAGCGCGTGCGCGATGCAGACCTGATCCTGGCCATCGGCCCGCGGCTGGGCGAGATGACCACCGGCGGCTACTCGCTGCTTACCGTGCCGCGGCCGCGGCAGACGTTGATCCACGTGCACCAGGGCATCGAGGAACTCGGGCGCGTGTATCAGGCGCAGATGATGATCGCCTCCGGCATGCCGGAACTGGCCGCGCGCCTGGCGATCATGGTGCCGGTCGAGTCGCCCACGTGGACGGCAGCCACACATGAAGCACGCGCCGAATATGAAGCCTGGCAGGCGCAAGCGCCGGTGTATGGCACCGACAGGCCGCGGCTGGATCTGTGGCAGATCGTCCAGATGCTGCGGGCCACCGTGCCCGCCGACACCATCGTCACCAACGGCGCCGGCAACTTCTCGACCTGGGCACACCGGTACTGGCGCTATGGCGGCCTGCGCACGCAACTCGCGCCGACCTCGGGCAGCATGGGCTACGGCGTGCCCGCCGGCATCGCCGCCAAACTGGTGGCACCGGAGCGCACCGTGGTGACCTTTGCCGGCGACGGCGATTTCCTGATGACCGCGCAGGAACTGGCCACCGCGGCGATGTACCAGGCCGGCGTGCTCGTTCTGGTCTTCAACAATGGCATGTACGGAACCATCCGCATGCATCAGGAGCGGCATCATCCCGCGCGGGTGATCGGCACCGAACTGCTCAATCCGCGTTTCGACCTGCTGGCGCAGTCCTATGGCGGCTTCGGGGCCGTGGTGGAATCGAGCGCTCAGTTCGGACCCGCGCTGTCGGACGCGCTGGCCTTCACGCGAGCGCGGAAGTTGCCGGCGTTGATCGAACTGCGCACGGACGCGCAAGTCATCACCCCCAGCACAACGCTCGCTGCGATTCGCGCCAGCGCGTTGGCAAGCCGCTGAAACGCTGCCGGCCGGGGTGCGTTGCGGCGGGCCAACCCAGACCCACGCATTCGCGTCATATGACGTGGCGACTGGCCGCCCGTTGCGGATACCATCGGGTAGTGAGTAATGACTAACCTTGAGGCGGTCCCGCACCGGCGCAAGGCGCCGACGCACATTGCCCATGGAGCGGATCGTGGTCTTAGGCCAGCCCGGCGCCTTCGGCAGCGCTTGGTGCGATCGTGCCGCCAGCCTGCTGGCGCAGCGGTTGGACCTGCCCCGCATCGACACAGTGGAGGCGGTGCCCGAACCGGCCAAAGAACCGGGCTGGATCGCAACTGCAGCAGCCGGCGCGTTTTCGGGCGCTCTTCTGCGTGCCGCGGATACTGCCATCTGGCTGCACTTTTCCCCGGTGGGCGTGGCGAAAGCTTGGGCGCGCGGCCTGCGCATCAGGCTATGTGTGAAGGATGCCGCCGGGCATCTGCCTCGACTGGCCGACGTTCACGACAGCCTGCTGCACATGGCTTGGACACCGCATCTGCTTCGGCTGCTACGCCATCCGGCGTTGGCGCACCTGCAGATCTTTCACCTGCGCAGCCCCGGCGAGACCAACTTCTGGCTGCGCGCCCAAGAGCACCGGTCGCCGGCGCGCCTCATGGCGGCGGCGCACTCCGCCTGACCGGTGTCGCGACTCAGCGCTGCGAAAAGAACGACTGCACCTCCGGCACGAGCAGTCCCGGCGATTCCTCGGCGATGTAGTGTCCACCCGGCGTCGGACAGCCGCTCACCGTGCCGGCCGCCTTCGCCTGCCAGTCGGCAATCGGCGCAAACAGCCGGTGCACCACGCCCTGCTCGCCCCATAAGACGCGCGTTGGACAGGCGATCCGCGCCGACGCGTCGGCGCGATCTTGCTCCAGATCGATCGAGGCCGCTGCACGATAGTCCTCGCACATGGCGTGAATCGCGGCTGGATCGCTGAAGCACCGCTCGTACTCGGCGAGCGCGCGCGGGTCGAACAGTTCAAGTCCGTGGCTGCCCCAGCCGCCGAGTTTCTTGCGCAGGTAGAAGACCGGGTCCGCGCCGATCAGCCGCTCCGGCAGCGGCTCGGGCTGGATCAGGAAGAACCAGTGGTAATAGGCACGCGCGAACTCCATGTCGGTTCGCCTATACATGGTCAGCGTCGGCGAGATGTCGAGCAGCATCAGCCGCTCGACGGCCTGCGGATGATCGAGCGCCATCCGGTGCGCAACGCGGCCGCCGCGGTCGTGCCCGCAGACGGCGAAGCGCTCAAAGCCAAGCAACCGCATGAGCGCCACGTTGTCGGCGGCCATCGTGCGCTTGCTGTAGGTCGCGTGCGTGGCATCGGCCGGCGGTTTGTCCGAATCGCCATAGCCGCGCAGGTCGGGCAGCACCAAGGCGAACTCCGCGGCGAGCAGCGGCACGACCTTGTGCCACATGGCGTGCGTCTGCGGAAACCCGTGCAGCAGCAGAAGCGGCGGTCTGCCCGCGGCCGCAGCCAGGTTGTGCCGCAGGTTCAGATGAACGTCACCGACGCTTCGGCGCTCCATTGCAAATCCGGCAAACCAGTCAGACATCGGCGTTCTCGGCAAGCATCTGCAGCAGTCCTTCAAGCGCGACGATGATCGCCTGCGTGCGAACCGCGGCACGATCGCCGCTCAGGCGCCGGGTTTCCGTGCGCAGTCGCATTTCGCCTGCCCGCCGCAGTGCCCAGGAGAAACACACCAGGCCGACCGGCTTGCCGGCACTGCCGCCGCCGGGGCCGGCGATGCCGGTGATGCCGACGGCGAGATGGGCATCGCTGGCGGTCAACGCGCCGCGGGCCATCGCCCGTGCAACCGGCTCGCTGACGGCGCCGTGCGTGCGCAGGTCGGCGGCGCTGACGCCAAGCGACTGCCGCTTGGCTGCGTTCGAGTAGCTGACGAAACCCCGGTCGAACCACTGGCTCGAGCCGGCCACCTGTGTGATTGCGTAGGCCACGCCGCCGGCGGTGCACGACTCGGCCGTCGCCAGCCACAGCCGGCGGGAGAGCAGGGCCCGGCCGAGCGCCTCGGCAAGAGCCGTGATCCGCTGCGCCGCCGTCATCTTCCTCACCCCCATAGGCGGACCCCGATCGCCAGCACCAGCAGCGTGTAGAACGCCGCCACCAGGTCGTCGATCATCACGCCCGCGCCGTTCTTGAAACGCGCGTCGAGGGCGCGGATCGGCGGCGGCTTGACGATGTCGAAAAAGCGGAACAGCACGAATGCCGCAACGAGCCAGGCCCCCCCGTGCGCCGTCTCGCCGGGCAGCAGCAGCAACACCACCCAGAAGGCGACGACTTCGTCGATGACGATGTGCCCCGAGTCGGCCGCGCCGAGCCGCTGCCCCGTGATCTGCGCGGCCATCGCGCCGATCACCAGCAGCGCGGCCACCAGCAGCCACCAGGCTGGCGCATCGAGGGACCGATCGAGGCGCAGGAAGAGCAGCCAGGCAAGCAGCGTGCCCCACGTGCCGGGCGCGACGCGCGGCAGCCCGCTGCCGGCGCCAAGCGCAATCAGGTGCCAAGGCGAAGCGAGCATGAAGCGCAGCGTCGGCCGCTGTGCGCCAGCTCCGCCGGCATGCTCATGCAGCGTGGTCGGGTTCATCGGCGCGCTGTCGGCACATTGCTCAGCCGGCGAAGTGGTCGTACGAACGCCACGGCACCGGCAATTCGACACCCCGCCCATCCAGTATGCGCAGACCGGCATCGGGCTCGACGATTCGACCAATTCGCGCGAGAGTCACCGCGGTTGCTGCGCCGGCGGCCTCGACATCGAAACGCCGCTCGGCAGCGGCGGTGAACAGCAATTCGTAGTCATCGCCGCCGGCGAGCGCGCAGTGCTGCTGCTCCTCCGGCGAAAGACTGCGCAGCGCCTCGCCGCGCGGCACCCGGTCCCATTCGACGACGGCCCCGACGCGCGAGCGCTGCAGGATGTGCCCGAGATCGCCGAGCACGCCGTCGGAGACATCGATGGCCGCGCTGGCGATCCCGCGCAGCGCCACACCCAGCGCCACGCGCGGCTGCGGCCAGTCCATCCGCGTCGTGAACACCGCCGCACGCTGCGCCGACACCTCGCCCAGTTCGCCTTGGCGATAGGCAAGCGCCGCCCGCGCATCGCCGAGCGTGCCCGACACCCACAGGTCGTCGCCGACGCGGGCGCCGCCGCGCGTACGCGCCTCGTCCCGCGGCAGGTCGCCTAGCGCCGTGATGCAGATCGTCAGCGGTCCATCGATCGGCGCCGAACGCGCCGCCGGCAGTTGCGGCACCCGCGTGGTATCGCCGCCGGCAAGCACGCAGCCGTGCGCCTCGGCCAGCGCATACAGGCCGCGGCTGAACGCCTGCAGCCAGGCCTCGTCGGCGAACGGCAGCGCCAGTGCGAGCTGGAATGCGCGCGGCGTCGCACCGGCCGCGGCGAGGTCGGACAGGTTGACCGCCAGCGCCTTGTGGCCGAGGGACTCGGGATCCGCGCCACGCAGGAAGTGGCGCCCTTCGAGCAGCAGGTCGGTGGTTACGGCCAGCAGCCGCTCGCCGCAGTCGAGCAGCGCGCAATCGTCGCCGACGCCCTGGCGCACGATGCTTCCCGCCGGCACGTCCCGCGTGAAGAAGCGGTCGATGAGTTCGAATTCGTTCACCAGGCGCGCCTAACGCCGCGAGGCCCGTCCGGACTGCGCGCGGTGGCGCCCCCGGGGGGCGCCGCGCCGCAGGTGCGGCGCCGCCGGTGCCATTGCGCGCACCCGTTCAGCGCGGCTGCGCTTCATTCGGCCGCAGCCGTGCGGCCACCTTGTCGAGCACGCCGTTGACGTACTTGAAGCCTTCGGTGCCGCCGAAGCTCTTGGCCAGTTCCACCGCCTCGTTGATCACCACGCGGTACGGGATCTCCGGACGCTGCTGCAACTCGTAGGTGCCGATCAGCAGGATGCCATGCTCGACCGGCGACAGCTGCTCGGGCCGCCGGTCGATGAACCCGGCGAACTGTTCGCGCAGCGCCTCGGCGCCGTCGATCACGCCGTGCAGCACCTCGTGCAAGTGCCGGCGGTCCGCCTTGTCGATACTCTCGGATTCCATCAGGTGGCCCTCGACCGCTGCCAGATCCTGCCGGCCTACCAGCCACTCGTAAATGCCCTGCAGCGCCAGTTCGCGCGCACGGCGACGGGCGCTGCGCCCACCCGGGCGCGGCCGCGTCTGCCCGGCTGGCTGCGCGGCGGCCACGCTACTGGTCCTCAGCCTCGTCCTCGCCGTCCTCGGCGAGCGTCCACATCAGGTTGCCCATCTCGACCGCCACCCGGGCCGCGTCGCGGCCCTTCTCGTTGACGCGCACGCGCGCCTGCTCCTCGTTTTCGGTGGTCAGGATCCCGTTGACCACCGGCACGCCGGCGTCGAGCGCGACGCGCGCCAGGCCGGCCGCCGACTCGTTGGCCACCACCTCGAAATGGTAGGTGTCCCCGCGGATCACGCAGCCGAGTGCGATCAGCGCGTCGAAGTCGCCGGCGTCGGCCAGCCGGGCTAGCGTCAGCGGCGCCTCGAGGGCGCCCGGGACCGTGACCCGCGTGATGTCGTCCTCGTCCACGCCCAGTTGCAGCAGCTCGTCGACGCATGCCTGCGCCAGGGCCTGCCCCGCCCAGTCATTGAAGCGCGACTGCACGATGCCGATGCGCAGCCCGGCGCCGTCGAGGTCGGGGGTTACAAGGTCGATCGCCATGACTTCTCCAGGCGGCAAAGTGTACGCGACGCTTCACGCTGAAGGTCCGCTTCACCGAGTGAGAACAGGCGTGGCGCCGCGGACGGCCCAGCCGCGGCGCACCGGAAAGGGCGAGTACAGGGGCGCGCTGAGCGCGCCGCGGTCAGCTCTCGAGAAATCCCGTGGTTTGCAGGCCGAAGCCAGCCATCGACGGCATCTTGCGCGGCCGCGCCAGCAGCTTCATCTTCACCACGTTGAGGTCGCGCAGAATCTGGGCGCCCACGCCGTACGTGCGCAGGTCCATGCGCGCGCTGCGCTGATCCGGGACGGCGCCGTGGTCGATCTCGGTCAGTGTCGCGAACTGGGCGAGGAGGCTGTCGGCCGATTCGCCGCAGTTCAGCAACACGACGACGCCACTGCCGGCCTCGGCGATCTTCTCCAGGGCCCGCGGCAGCGGCCACGAGTGCGTGCTGAGGTCGGCGTCGAGCACGTCGAGCACCGACAGCGGCTCATGCACGCGCACGAGCGCTGTGCGCCCGGGGTCGATTGGGCCGCGCACCAGGGCCAGGTGCGCACCGCGGCTCGGCAGGTCGCGGTAGGCGATCAGCTCGAACTGGCCCGCGGTGGTCTTGATCTGCCGGCGGCCGATGCGCTCGATCATCGACTCGTTGGCGGCGCGATAGTGGATCAGGTCGGCGATGGTGCCGACCTTAAGCCCGTGCTGCTGGGCGAACGGAACCAGGTCGGGCAGCCGCGCCATGCTGCCGTCATCGTTCATGATCTCGCAGATCACCGCCGCGGGCGCCAGGCCGGCGAGCTGGGCCAGGTCGCAGCCGGCCTCCGTATGGCCGGCACGCATCAGCACCCCCCCCGGCTGCGCGACGACCGGAAACACATGGCCGGGCTGCACGATGTCCGCCGGCCGCGCATTCGGCCGCGTGGCCACCCAGATCGTATGCGCGCGGTCGGCCGCCGAAATGCCGGTGCTGACGCCGCTGGCCGCCTCGATCGAGACCGTGAAGTTCGTGCCGTGCACCGTGCCGTTGGCGGAGGCCATCGGCGGCAGACGAAGCTGGCGCGCGTACGCGTCGGTGAGCGTCAGGCACACCAACCCGCGCGCATGCTTGGCCATGAAGTTGATCTTCTCGGGAGTGACGAAGTCGGCCGCGAACACCAGGTCGCCCTCGTTCTCACGGTCCTCGTCATCGACGAGGACCACCAGACGACCCTTGCGGATCTCGTCGATGATTTCCTCGACCGAGGCCATCGGCGACGGCGCGGCGGCGGATGGAACGGCGGCAAGCATGACAGGCCTCGACAGGTGCAAGCCGCTTGGATTCTACGTGCCCCGTCAACCGCAACACCCTGCTGCCAGTCGGTTTTTCGGCGCGCACCCGGCCGGCCGGGGGCCTCAGCGCTGGCTGAACGAGATATCGCCGAAGATGCCGCCGGCCGCCTTCGGCAGCCCACGCCAATACTGGCGAGGCCCGTGCACGGTGCCGCCGAGCGCCGCCGCCGCATGCCAGGGCCAGCGCGGGTCGTAGAGGACTCCCCGGGCCAGGGCCACCATGTCGGCCTTGCCCGAAGCGACGATGTCCTCCGCCTGCTGCGGCTCGGTGATCAGGCCGACCGCGATCGTCGTCATGCCGGTCGCCTCGCGCACGGCCTGCGCGAAGGGCACCTGGTAGCCCGGCGCCAGGGCGATCTTCTGCCGCGGCGAGATGCCGCCGCTCGAGACATCGATCCAGTCGCAGCCCCGCGCCTGCAGCCGGCGCGCCAGTTCGATCGTCTGCGCCGGTGTCCAGCTGTCTTCGCCGTCGAGCCAGTCGGTCGCCGAGATCCGCACGCCGAGCGGCCGGTCGGCCGGAAACGCCGCCCGCACGGCGTCGAAGACCTCGAGCGGAAAGCGCATGCGGCCGGCGAGATCGCCGCCGTATTCGTCGCTGCGCCGATTGGATATCGGCGACAGGAACTCGTGCAGCAGGTACCCATGCGCGATGTGCAGTTCCACCGCGTCGAAGTCGAGCCGGGCCGCGCGCCGGGCGGCCGCGGCGAACGCATCGCGCAGCCGGAGCAGGTCGTCGCGGGTGAGTTCGCGCGGCGGCGGCTCGTCCGGCGCATGGGCGATCGGCGACGGTGCTTCGGGCAACCAGCCGCCCTGCTCCGGCGGCAGCAGCCGTCCACCCTCCCAGGGCGGCCGGCTCGAGCCCTTGCGGCCGGCGTGCGCCAGCTGCAGCGCGAGCCTGGTCGGCGAGGTGGTGCGGATCAGGCGGATGACGGGCGCCAGGGCCGCCTCGCAGGTGTTGTCCCACAAGCCGAGGCAGCCCGGAGTGATGCGCGCCTCGCGCGTCACCGCGGTGGCCTCGACGCACAGCAGCGCCGCGCCCGAGCCGGCCAGCGAGAGCAGGTGTGCGTAGTGCCAGGCCGTCGCGCAGCCTTCGACGGCCGAGTACTGGCACATCGGCGAAATCATGATGCGGTTGGCCAGCTGCAGGCTGCGCAGCGACAGGGGCTGGAACAGGGCGGCCATGGGTTCCTTCGATCAGTGATGGGCGGCAAGGACCGTGAGGTTCCACAGATTGTGCGCGACGATCGGCAAGAGGACGCTGCCGGTGCGCAGGCGCAGCCAGAGGTACAGCGCTGCGCCGGGCAGCACGGAGACGAGCATGCCGACGCCGAATCCGTGCAGACCGACGAAGGCCGCCGTCAGGATCGCCGCGCCGAGACTGACGCGCACGCCGGCCATCACGCGCGCCGCCGGTGCGGCCTGCTCGGCGGCGGCGAGAAGCACGCCGCGAAAGGCGACTTCCTCCACCAGACCCGGCATGGTGGTCACGAAGAGCCAGGTCGCCGCGGGAATCTCGCCGGTGCGCCCGCCGGTGACGAGATGGAGCGGGTAGCTCAAGAGCAGCGCCGCGGCGCCGACGCGGACGGCCGCGCCGAGGTTGGACGGTCGCGCAAAGCCAAGCGCGGGCGGCGAAAGTCCGGTCCGGCGGACAAGCACGACAGCGAGGACGAGCATGCCAGCCAGCGCGAGCAGGTGCCCGCTCCAGTTCCAGTCCTGCCCAGCCCCGCTTTCGACGGACGCGAGTTGCGGCAGGCCGCGCAGCGCGAAGTACAGGACCGTGCCGGCGATCGTCACCAGCGCCCACGCCCGCCGCCGACGATCGCGCCGGGCCGCCAGCAGCAGCGCGGCAGCGGCAACGAAGGCGAGCGCGCCGGCGCCCTGCACGCAACCTACCCGCGCAGCGCCGCCGGCAACATGCGCTCCAGGTAGCGCGCGATCATGTCTACCTCGAGGTTGACGCGATCGCCGGCCGCGAGAGTGCGCAGCGTGGTCACCTCGATCGTGTGCGGGATCAGGTTGATCCAGATGCGGCAGCAGGCCGACGCCGCTTCCGGCGCAACGTCCTCGACCCGGTTGATGGTCAGCGAAACGCCGTTGACCGCCACCGAACCCTTGTAGGCCAGGTAGCGCGCGAGTTCCGGTGGCGCATCGACGACGAACGACCAGCTTTCGCCCACCGGCGCCATCGTGCTCACGATGCCGGTGCCGTCGATATGGCCGCTGACCAGGTGGCCGTCGATGCGGTCGCCGAAGCGCATCGCCTTTTCCAGGTTGACTTCGCCCAGTTCGTCGAGCCCGGCCGTCTTCGACAGCGACTCGGCCGAGACATCGATCGAGAAGCTGTTCGCACCCTTGGCCGTCACCGTCATGCAGGCGCCGTTCAGGGCGATCGAGTCGCCTACCCGCACGTCGTCCAGGCCAAGCGCCGGCGCCTCGATGGTCAGACGCCGCCCGAGGCCCAGCGGTTCGACCGCGACGATGCGGCCCGTGGTCTGCACGATGCCAGTGAACATCAGCCCGATCCCCAGCGCGCCAGTATGCGCACGTCCTCGCCGACCAGCGTGACCTCGCGAAACCGCAGGCGCTGCGCCTGGGCGAGATCGGCAAGCGCCGGCAGATGCATCATGCCGGTCGCATCGCCGATCAGCATCGGCGCCATGTAAACGAGCAGTTCGTCGACGCAACCTTCGCGCACCAGCGAGCCGTTCAGCTTGAAGCCCGCCTCGGCGTGCACCTCGTTGACGCCTCGTCGCGCCAGTTCCTTCAGCAGTGCCGGCAGGTCGACCTTGCCCTCCTCGTTCGGCAGCACGATGACCTCGGCGCCCGCCTCGCGCAGCCGCGCCGCCCGCGCCGGGTCGTCGACCGCGCAGGCGACGAGGACCGCACCGCCAGCGAAGAGCTTCGCCTGCGGATCGACCTCGAGCCGGCTGTCGACCAGGACCTTGAGCGGCTGCCGGGTCGTCTGCACCAGGCGCACGTTCATCTGCGGGTCGTCGGCCACCACGGTGCCGATGCCGGTCAGGATCGCGCAGGCGCGCGCGCGCCAGGCATGCCCGTCGATGCGCGACGGCGCCGAAGTGATCCACTGCGAAGCGCCGTTGTACAGGGCGGTGCGGCCGTCCAGGCTGGCGGCGATCTTCAGCCTGACCCATGGCCGGCCGCGGTTCATGCGCGAGAAGAAGCCGATGTTCATCTCGTTGGCCTCGGCTGCCAGCAGGCCACAGCGAACGTCGATGCCGCCGGTGCGCAGCGCCTCCAGGCCGCGACCGGCGACCTGCGGATTCGGATCCTCGACCGCCGCGACTACGCGAGCCAGACGGGCCTCGATCAGCGCCGTGACGCACGGCGGAGTGCGTCCGAAATGCGAACAGGGCTCGAGCGATACGTAGGCGGTAGCGCCGTGCAGATCGTGTCCGTTGCGGCGCGCGTCGATCAGCGCTTCGATTTCGGCGTGGTTGAATCCGGGCGGCTGGGTGAAGCCCTCGCCGAGGATACGACCGTCGCGCGCGATCACGCAGCCGACGCGCGGATTCGGCGTCGCGTGATTCATCGCGCGCGCCGCCAGCTCCAGCGCGCGCCGCATCAGGTCATGATCCTGCGCCGAGTACACGGCGGCGGATTCTACGCGGCGGCATTGCCGGCCCCGCGGCGGCACGACGCGACCACCACGCCCGTCAGCTTCGGCGGCGTCGGGGCGGCCGGACTTCCTTGACAACCTCGGCGAACTCGTCGACGTCCTCGAAGCTGCGGTACACGGACGCGAAGCGGATGTAGGCCACCTTGTCCAGTCGCTTCAGTTCACGCATCACCAGTTCGCCGAGCTTCTCGCTCTTCACCTCGCGCTGGGCGGAACTGATCAGCTTCTCCTCGATGCGGCCGATCGCCTCGTCCACCGCTTCGCGCGGCACCGGCCGCTTGCGCAGCGCCAGCAACATCGAGGCGCGCAGCTTGTCTCGGTCGTACTCGGCGCGGGTGCCTCCGCGCTTGATCAGCGTCGGCATCGCCAGCTCGACGCGCTCGTAGGTGGTGAATCGCTTGTCGCACTGCAGGCAGCGACGGCGGCGGCGGATCACCGCGCCCTCGTCGGAGGCGCGCGAGTCGATCACCTGCGTGTCGGCGTGGTGGCAGAAGGGGCACTTCATGGGCGGGCGCGTGAAGTGTACGCAGCGGCTGCGCCGCCGCACGGGCACTTCATGCGGGAAAGTCGGCGCATCGCCGTTCGGGCGGCCGGGCGGGCAGCGCGAAGAACAGGACGCGGATCGCCCAGCGATCCGCGCAACCGACAACGCGCGGCGCCTCGGCTCACATCACGCGTAAACCGGGAACTTCGCGGTCAACCTGCCGACTTCGGCGCGGACGCGGTCGATCGTGGCGGCGTCGTTCGGCGCCTCCAGAACGTCGGCGATCAGGTGGGCGGTCTGCTCGGCTTCCGGTTCCCGGAAGCCGCGCGTGGTCATCGCCGGCGTGCCGACCCGGATGCCGCTGGTGACCATCGGCTTTTCCGAGTCGTTCGGAATCGCGTTCTTGTTCACCGTGATGTGCGCCTGGCTGAGCGCCGCCTCCGCCAGCTTGCCGGTGATGCCCTTGGCGCGCAGGTCGACCAGCATCAGATGGCTCTGCGTGCCGCCGGAGACGATGCGCAGCCCGCGCCGGGACAGCGTCTCCGCCATGGTCCGGGCATTGACCAGCACCTGCTGCTGGTATGCCTTGAACTCGGGCGCCAGCGCCTCCTTGAAGGCTACTGCCTTGGCCGCGATCACGTGCATCAGCGGGCCGCCCTGCAGCCCGGGGAACACCGCGCTGTTGATGGCCTTCTCGAGCTGCGGCTTCATCAGGATCAGGCCACCGCGCGGGCCGCGCAACGTCTTGTGCGTGGTCGAGGTGATCACGTCGGCGTGCGGCACCGGGCTCGGGTAGACGCCGGCGGCGATCAGCCCCGCGTAGTGCGCCATGTCGACCATGAAGGCGGCGCCGACCTCGCGAGCGATCCGCCCGACGCGTTCGAAGTCGATGTGCAGGCTGTAGGCGGAGGCGCCGGCGATCAGCAGCTTCGGTCGGTGCGTCTGCGCCAGCCGCTGCATCGCCTCGTAGTCGATTTCCTCGCGCGCGTTCAGCCCGTAGCTCACGACCTTGAACCACTTGCCGCTGATGTTCAATGCCATCCCGTGCGTGAGGTGGCCACCGTCGGCGAGGCTCATGCCCATGATCGTGTCGCCGGGATTCAGCAGGGCGAGGAACACCGCCTCGTTCGCCTGGGCGCCGGCGTGCGGCTGAACGTTGGCGGCAATCTCGACGTTGGGCGACCCGAACAGCCGCCTGACCCTGTCCAGGGCCAGCGTCTCGGCCACGTCGACGTGCTCGCAGCCGCCGTAGTAGCGCTTGCCCGGATAGCCCTCGGCGTACTTGTTGGTCATCTGTCCGCCCTGCGCGGCCATCACCGCCGGGCTGGCGTAGTTCTCCGAGGCGATCAGTTCGATGTGCTCTTCCTGGCGGCGGTCTTCGGCCAGCATCGCGGCCCACACTTCCGGGTCGACGGCTTCGAGCGTGTACGCGGATCGTTTGAACATGGCAACTCCTGGCAGCAAGTGCGATCGGGGATGGTCACTTGCCATCGGTGCCCAGGCGGACGGCGGGAATCAGGCCTCGCGCTCCCTGGTGGTGATCCACCTGGACGCCAGTCGCGCGAGGCGAGATGGCGGGCGAAATTATGCCAGCGAGTGCAGCGCCAGCAGACCGGCCGCCAGCGCGGCAGGCGGCAGCGCAAATGCGTTCGCCGCCGCCCGACCGAGCGTGCGTCCGCCGACCACGACCGATACCGCGGCCTTGAACAGCACGTCGGCGATCGCAGCGAGGGCGATTGCGGTGGCCGCATGGTCGGCGCCGAGGGTGTCCTGGCGCATCAAGCGGGCGGACGACAGCGTGATCGCATCGACATCCGTCAGCCCGGAGACGAACGAAAGGAAGAAGCGCCCGCCGCTGGCGCGGCGACGGTCGCGACGCCTTGCGATCGGCCGGATCGCAGCCGGGCAACCGGTTCTCACTTGCGCGCGACGGCTTCTATCACGGCGCTGCCAGTTCGTCGCGGGCTTGTTCCAGATGGGCCACATCGGCCCAGTCGACGATCTGCAGCCGCAGCGGGCCGGACTGCGCCTGCAGCCGGTTGATGCTGGCGTTGAGCATCAGGTGGTCGCGCGGCGCATCCCAGCCGAGCGCGCGCGCATTGCGGTAGACGACGTCGAGCACGCCGCCGTGCGTGACGACCGCGACCGTGCGGCCGAGGTATGACCTCGCAATCTCGTGCAGCGCTTCGAGCACCCGGCCGATGAGCTCCGCCCCCGATTCGCCGCCGGGGATGCGCCAGTTGACGTCGCGCGAGCGCCAGGCGGCGAACTCCTCGGCATGCTCGGAGGCGATCTCGTCGAGCGTCTTGCCCTCGAAGATGCCGAAAGCCCTTTCACGCAGCCGCGGATCGGGCAACATGGTCAGTCCGTGGACGTCGGCGAGCGGCATGCCGGTCATCCAGGCACGCGCCAGATCGCTGGCGATCACCGCGTCGATGGCCTCGGCGGCGAGCCGCTGGGCGAGCCGGCTTGTCTGCCAGATGCCCGTCGTCGACAGCGGCACGTCGAGCCGACCCTGAACCCGATGCTCCGCGTTCCAGGCCGTCTCGCCGTGGCGAATCATCAGCAGCGTCGTCACCTCGGCCGCAACCATCAGCCGCCCCGTCCCATGAGCCGCGGATTGAGGGTGTAGGTCCCGGTGATCGATGCCGATGCCAGCACATGGTCCTCGATCGCCTTGCGCACTTCGGCGCCGGTGAAGCGGCCTTCCAGCGGCACGACGTCGATGTCGAGTGCGTAGATCGTGAAGACGTAGTGGTGGACGATCGAGTCGTTCCACGGCGGGCACGGCCCGTCGTAGCCGTAGTAATCGCCCTCCATGTCGTGGTCGCCCCGGAACCAGGCGGTGTAGTCGTTGACGCCTTGCCGGGTTTCATTCGGTGCTGCCGGACCGCCCTTGCCGCGCGGCGTCACTTCGTGTGAATAGGCGCCGGCGTCGATCTTCATCGTCGACGCGGCGATGTCGACCAGCGTCCAGTGGAAGAAGTCCGCCCGCGGCAGACCGGCCGGGATCTCCCGGCCCTCCTGGTTGACGTCATCGGGCCTGCTCGGCACGTCGCGGTCGTGACAGACCAGCACGAACGACTTCGTGCCGGCCGGCGCCTCACCCCAGGCCAGGTGCGGGTTGCGGTTCGACGACAGCCGCACGCGGTGGGCCGCGTCGATCACCGCGAACGCGCACTCGTCCGGCATGCGGCCGCCGTCGATGAACGAGTCGCTCCACAGTCTCATCAGTTCAACTCCTTCGGCCTGACCTGCAGCCAGAACGTCACCGGCCCGTCGTTGGTCGACTCTACCTGCATGTACGCACCGAAGGTACCCGTGGCGACCTGCGGGTGGCGGGCACGAGCCTGCGCGACGAAGTGGGCAAACAACCTCTCGCCGTCAACCGGCGCGGCGGCAGGCGTGAAGCTCGGCCGGGTACCGCTCGCGGTATCGGCGGCCAGCGTGAACTGCGGCACCAGCAGCAGCCCGCCGCCGACCTCGGCCAGGCTGAGGTTCATCTTGCCTTGGGCGTCGGCGAACAGGCGAAACGCGAGCAGCTTGGCGAGCAGCGCGTCGGCCTCGCGCTCGGTGTCGCCGCGCTGCGCGCATACCAGCGCCAGCACGCCGCGATCGATGGCGCCGACCTCGGCCCCGTCGACCCTCACCCGCGCCTGCGCGACTCGCTGGATCAGCGCAATCATGAGAGCATTTTACGAGCCGCTCCTCGAACAGGCAGCGCAGCGCT
>Ga0209254_10000034_pt1 | contig 76787 bp, 71 predicted proteins | sample FrelakmetDIP11DI_FD_187148 | JGI IMG/M metagenome (GOLD analysis project Ga0209254, IMG submission 187148) | Freshwater lake sediment microbial communities from the University of Notre Dame, USA, for methane emissions studies - DIP11 DI (SPAdes)... | ecosystem: Environmental > Aquatic >...
CGAGGTGGTCGCGGCGCGCCACGCCGGCCACTGAGGCGAGGGCGCCACGGAGGCGCCACCTGCGGAATCCCCGGATTACGCGCCCCACGCCGTCCCCCGGAACATTGTCGGCCAGGTCGCAGCCGCGGCCACTCGCGCCACGTGTCTCGAACCCGGCACCCTTCCCGGAGCCCGCCATGCAGACGTCGAAACGGCCCAAACGGTCCCCGCTGCCTCCGCTGCCCGAGTGGTTCCCGCGCGGTACGCCGCTGCTGCGCGACCCCGCGCTCAACAAGGGCACTGCGTTCACGGATGCCGAACGGGACGCGCTCGGCCTGCGCGGCCTCCTGCCGCCGCAGATCGGCACCCAGGAACTGCAGGCCGCCCGCGTGCTCGAGAATTTCCGGCGCCTCGACAGCCCGCTCTCGAAGTACATCCTCCTCGAGTCGCTGTTCGACCGGAACGAGGCGCTGTTCTTCCGGGTGATCACCGACAACCCTGACGAGATGATGCCGATCATCTACACCCCGACGGTCGGCCTCGCCTGCCAGCAGTTCGGACACATCTACCGGCGGCCGCGCGGGCTGTACGTCACGGCGGCCGACCGCGGCCGCATCGCGCAGGTGCTGCGGAACTGGCCGCACCGCGACGCGGCCATGATCGTCGTGACCGACGGCGAGCGGATCCTGGGCCTCGGCGACCTCGGCGCGAACGGCATGGGCATCCCGATCGGCAAGCTGTCGCTGTACACGGCCTGCGCGGGCCTGAATCCGCGTCAATGCCTGCCCGTGATGCTCGACGTCGGCACCAACAACCAGGCCCTGATGGAGGACCCGCTCTACATCGGCCTGCGCCAGAAGCGCCTCTCGGGCGATGCCCTCGACGAGATCGTCGAGGAGTTCGTCGTGGCCGCGCAGCAGGTGTTCCCGGGCATCGTCATCCAGTTCGAGGACTTCGCGAACCACAACGCGTTCCGGCTGCTGCGCAAGTACCGCGACCGCGTCTGCTGCTTCAACGACGACATCCAGGGCACGGCCTCGGTGACCGTCGCGGGCATCTTCTCGGCGCTGCGCCTCACCGGAAAACGCATTGCCGAGCAGACTTTCCTCTGCCTCGGCGCCGGCGAGGCGGCCACAGGCATCTCCGACCTGCTCGCCGCCGCCATGGTGGACGATGGCCTCGACCCGGCGCAGGCACGGGGCCGCTGCTGGATGACCGACTCGAAGGGACTGGTGGTCGCGGGTCGCGGCGAACTCGCCGAGCACAAGAAGGCCTACGCGCACCCACACCCGCCGGTGGCGGACTTCCTCGGCGCCGTGAAGGCGCTGAAGCCCACGGCGATCATCGGGGTCGGCGCGACGCCGGGACTGTTCACGCGCGAGGTCATCGAGGAGATGACCCGCCTCAACGAGCGGCCGATCGTGTTCGCGCTGTCGAATCCCACCTCGAAGGCGGAATGCACGGCCGAGCAGGCCTATGCGTGGTCCGGCGGCAAGGCGCTGTTCGCCTCCGGCAGCCCCTTCGAGCCGGTGGAGTTCGGCGGCCGGCGCTACGTCCCGCGCCAGGGCAACAATTCGTACATCTTCCCGGGCGTGGGCCTCGGCGTGGTCGCGGTGCGCTCGACCCGCGTCACCGACGAGATGTTCATGGCCGCGGCGCGCACGCTGGCCGAGCACGTGAGCGAGGCCGACCTCGCACAGGGCAGCCTCTACCCGCCGCTCAACCGCGTCCGCGAGGTCTCGGCCCACATCGGCGCGGCCGTGGCCGAGGTGGCGTTCCGCGACGATCTGGCGGAGCTCGAGCGCCCGGCGGACCTGCTCGAGTTCATCCGCGGCCAGATGTACGACCCGCGCTACGTGAGCTACGTCTAGCGGGCGGGAGGTTGCCGGGGCCGGCATTTTCCGACATGCGCCCGATCTTCCAGCCGCGGCTCGTCAACGGCCCGTTCGGCGATCCGGCGCTGTTCGTGGACATCCTGTTCGAGCGGCGCGCGCTGCTGCTCGACCTCGGCGACCTCGCGGCGCTGCCGCCGCGCAAGCTGCTGCGCACGAGCCACGTGTTCGTGTCGCACACCCACATGGACCACTTCGTGGGCTTCGACCGGCTGCTGCGCGTGTGCCTCGGGCGCGAGCGACCGCTCACCCTGTACGGCCCCGACGGGTTCATCCGCCAGGTACAGCACAAGCTGGCCGCCTTCACCTGGAACCTCGTGGAGAACTACGCGGTCGACCTTGCCATCACCGTGTGCGAGGTGTCGGCGGACGGACGCCTGCGACGGGCCACGTTCAACTCGCGCGAGCGCTTCGCACGACACGATGGCGGCACCGCGGCCATCGAGGCCGGACGACTGCTCGCAGAGCCGTCCTTCGAGGTCCGCTGCACGGTGCTCGATCACCGGACGCCGTGCCTCGCATTCGCCGTCGTGGAGGCGATGCACGTCAACGTCTGGCGCAACCGGCTGGCGGAACTCGGTGTCGTGCCGGGACCGTGGCTGCGCGACGTCAAGCGTGCGATCCTGGCCGGCGCCCCGGACGATACCGGGATCACGGCGCCAACGGCCGAGCCGGAACCGCGCGGCGAGCGGCGCCTGTCGCTCGGGACGCTACGGAACACCGCTCTGCAGGTCGTGCCGGGGCAGAAGATCGCCTACGTCACGGACGCGGCCCATCACGCGGAGAACGCGCGTCGCATCGTCGAGCTGGCGCGGCAGTCGGACCTGCTGTTCATCGAGTGCATGTTTCTCGCAGCCGACGCGGCCGACGCCGGACGCAAGGCCCACCTGACCGCCCGCCAGGCGGGCTCGCTCGCGCGCGAGGCGGGCGCCCACGTGCTGGTGCCGTTCCACTTTTCGCCCCGGTACGCCGGCCGGGAGTCGGAACTGCGCGCGGAGGCGCAGGACGCCTTCGGAGGAGTCGTCGCATGAGCGCGATCGAGCAGCGGGATGTGAACATCGCCACGCCGGACGCCGGACTGGCCGGGGAACTGTGGCTGCCACCCGATGCGCCCGGCATCGTGCTGTTTGCGCACGGCAGCGGCAGCAGCCGCCTGAGCCCGCGCAACCGCTACGTCGCCGGCGAGATCGTCCGGGCCGGCATCGGCACGCTGCTCTTCGACCTGCTCACCCCCGCCGAGGAACGCCGCGACCGGCTCGACGGCAGCCTGCGCTTCGACATCGGACTGCTGACACGCCGGCTGGCGGAGGCGTCGCGCTGGCTCGGCCGGCAGCCGCGGGCGGAGTCGTTGCCGACGGGCTACTTCGGCGCCAGCACGGGTGCGGCCGCGGCGCTGGCGGCGAGTACCGAGTGCGACGTCGCGGCGATCGTGTCGCGCGGCGGCCGTCCGGACCTCGCCGGGACGGCATTGCCGCGGGTCAGCGCACCGACGCTGCTGATCGTCGGATCGCACGACCCAGTGGTGCTCGACCTGAACCGGCAGGCACAGGCGCAACTGCACTGCGAATCCAGCCTCGAGATCGTCGCCGGCGCAACCCACCTGTTCGAGGAGCCCGGGGCGCTCGAGCAGGTCGCGATGCTGGCCAGCGCCTGGTTCCGGCGCTGGTTCTGAACCTCGTCGCTCAGAGCACCACGGCCGTCAGTGCCGGCAACACGCCCGTCAGGCGGCCGCCGTTCACCTGCAGGCTGATGCCGCTGCCGGCGAGGTCGGTCGCGGTGCCGTCGGTGAGCAGACCGGACACCCCGATGCCGCCGCCGGACAGCGCGCCGAGGTCGACGGCACCGGGCTGGTTGTTCAGCACGACCACGACGGATTTCTCGCCCGTCATCGTACGCGCGAACGCCAACACGTCGGGATCCACGCCGCCGCCGGCCGGCCCCGTCACGGTAAGCACTGGATTCGACAGGCTCGCGGCATTCAGGGCGAAGGAATAGCAGCCCGGCGTGGCGATCGGAATGCGGCTGTTGGTATTGGTGCCAGCCTGCGTGCCGAGCGCGATCGGCACACCGACCGCGGCGGGCTGGCTGGGGTTCGAGAACTCCGGCGCCCAGTCCGCGGCCGCGATCTTGAACTGGTGGGTCGCCGCGCCGAGCGACACCGCAGCTGCGTACTGCCGGCTGCCGAGGTTAACGAAGCGCTGCGACTCGAGCGGCGGATTGGCCCAGCTGTCGAAGCTGCCGCGCACGAACAGGCGGTCGCCGAAGTCCGCCGCCGGGTCGAGCGACGACGCCGGCGGCAGGCAGCTGTCCCCCGGCGCGAACAGCGTCCGCTGGGCACCGCGGCGCAACGCCGGGAGGCGCTTGCGGACGTCAGCAAGTGTCCTCAGGCGCTCGTCGAAGCGGGACGCGTCGAGCCGCGTGAAATCCATGTCCTCGCGACTCGAGGCGCCGATCGGCTTGTCGTAGGAATCACCCTGGCCGCGCGCCGCGATCTCGGTGCCGTAGTACACCACCGGCGTGCCGCGCACCGTGTAGAGGAAGGTGAGAGCCATGTCGAGCCGCTGGTCCGCCTCGGTCGGCGCGACGCCCGCTGCCTCGGCCTCCGAGGCGAACCGCCAGACGTCGTGGTTGTCGAGGAAGGTCGCGAGCCGCGTCGGGTCCCTGTACAGGGAGTCCTGTGCGAGCACCTCCGCGATGCGGCGCGTGCTGCCGCCGCGCGCCAGGCTGTCCACGATCGCGAACTTGAGCGGAAAGTCGAACATCGACGGCGAGCCGACCGTGTCGAGGTAGTGTGCGATCCGCGACACGCTGCCGTCGAAGGTCTCGCCCACCGTCCAGAAGCTGCGCGCGTCGGCCGGGCTGCCGGAGGCGAAGAACTGCGCCCAGAACGTGTCGCCGACGTGCTTCATCGTGTCCATGCGCAGACCGTCCACTGACGGGACGTTGTCGCGCAGCCAGCGGATCGTGCCGATCAGGAAGTCGGGCACGCCCGCGACTTCCTGCCTGAAGTCCGGCAACCCGGCGAGACACATGGTGACGTCGTCCGAGCCGCACTGGCTGCCGGTGCGGAACCAGGTCGGCTGCTGCCCGAGGAGCGTCGAGCCCGGGCCGACGTGGTTCACGACCACGTCCACGACCAGCTTGATGCCGGCGGCGTCCGCCGCCGTGCCGAGCGCCTTGAGCGCCGCGAGGTCGCCGAAGTGCGGCTCGACCTGGTCGAAGCGTTCGGCCCAGTAGCCGTGGAAGCCGACGAACGGCTTGCCCGAGTTGACGCCGCCGCCGTTGCCGGGCGGCGGCACCTGCAACACGACCGGCGAAATCCAGATCGCGGTGAAGCCCATGCGCTGGAAATGGCCCTCGTCGATCTTGCGCCGGATGCCGGCGAAGTCGCCGCCGTGCCAGCCCACCGGGCTGGCGGGGTCGACCGCGTCGCCGCGGCGATTGAGCAGGCCGCTGTCGTTGCTGGCGTCGCCGTTGGAGAAACGGTCGGTGAGCAGCTGGTAGACGATCTCGTCGCGGAAGTCGGACGTCGTGGTGACGGGAGGCGGATTGCCCCCGCCGCCCGGGCCACCGTCGGATCCGCCGTCGGATCCGCCATCGGAACCGCCGCCCCCGCTGCAGCCCGAGACCAGCAGCGCGACCAGCGCGGCCGACAGTCCGGCACGCCGTGCGGCGCATGCCGCCTGCCCGGGGCTGAGCAGCAGGGTGGACGACATCTGGAAGCTACCGGTGACTGCCGAAGGCGCCATGGTACCAGCGACGTCCTGGCATGGCCCTGCGATCCCGGGCAGGCGTATAACGTTGCCAACTCCCGCGACTGGACGCGACATGACGACGCAGAACCTCACGCTGCAGATCCACCGCGTCCGGCACGGCGACTCCCGGCTGCAGGAGAGCGCGTTGCGGCCGCTGGCGGACGGCCAGGTCCGCTTCCGCATCGACCGGTACGCGGTCACTGCGAATACCGTCACCTACGCCGTCACGGGCGACGTGCTCGGCTACTGGGACTTCTTCCCGACCGGCGAGCCCGGCTGGGGCTGCGTGCCCGCCATGGGCTGGGCGGATGTCGTGGCCTCGAACCACCCGGACGTGCCCGCGGGGGGTCGCTACTACGGGTGGTTCCCGATGGCGCGCTACGTGGACATGACGGTGACGCCGGTCGCGGACGGCCTGCGCGACGACGGGCCGCACCGTGCCGCCCATGCACCCGTGTACCGCGCGTACGTCGGCACCGACCGCGATCCACTGTACCAGCCGGGTGCGGATGCCGAGGACCGGCACGCGCTGCTGCGCGGCCTGTTCCTGACCGGCTGGCTGGCGGAGGACTTCTTCGCCGACAACGGCTGGTTCGGTGCGCGACGGGTGCTGGTGCTGTCGGCGTCGAGCAAGACCGCCATCGGCTTCGCGCATTGCGCGGATGCCCGCGAGGGTATCGAGATCATCGGCGTGACCTCGGCGCGGAACCACGCGTTCACGCACGGCCTCGGCTGCTACGACGAGGTCGTCACCTATGACGACATCGCCGCAATTCCTTCCGACACGCCCGTCGTCTCGATCGACATGTCGGGCAGCGGACCGGTGCTCACGTCGGTGCACTCGCGCTTCGGCGACCAACTGCGGCATTCCATGGCGATCGGCCGCAGCCACCACGAAGCGCCGCCGCGCGCCGAGGGCCTGCCCGGGCCGAAGCCCGCGTTCTTCTTCGCGCCCACGCAGGTGAAGAGGCGCGTGCAGGACTGGGGAGCGCGCGGCTACCAGCAGCGTGTCGCCGCCGCGCTGCAAGGATTCGTCGGCTGGAGCCGCGACTGGCTGGCCGTGCAGCGCTCGAACGGCCCGGCGGCAGCAGCGGCGACCTGGCGGGAAGTGCACGCCGGGCGCGTCCCGCCCGACGTGGGCCACGTCGTCTCGATGTAGGGGACATGCCTCGTTTCGAGGCATGTCCCTCAATTCTCGCGGTAGACGACGCCGTCCTTCATCACGAAGGCGACCTGGCGGGTCAGCGAGATGTCCGCGAGCGGGTTGCCCGCCACCGCCACCACGTCGGCGCGGAAACCGGGCTCGAGCTGCCCGATGTCGCCAACGCCGAGCACCTGTGCGGCCCTGAACGTGGCGGCCTGCAGCGCCTCGGCCGCCGGCATGCCGCCCTCGACCATGTAGCCGAACTCGAGGGCGTTGTCGCCGTGCGGCCCCACGCCCATGTCGGTGCCGAAGGCGATCTTCAGGCCGGCCCGGTAAGCCTTGGCGAACGTGTCCCGGATCTGCGAACCGATGCGCTCGGCCTTGGGCCGCACGATTTCGGGGAAGTAGCCCGGCACCCTGGCTTTCTCGGCCACGAAGCGGCCGGCGGTGATGGTCGGCACGTACCAGGTGCCGTGCTTCTTCATGAGCGCGAAGATCTCGTCGTCCATGTACGTGCCGTGCTCGATCGAGGTGACGCCGCCCTCGATCGCCCGCCTCATGCCTTCCTTGCCATGGGCGTGGGCGGCGACGGTGTAGCCGTAGTCCTTCGCCGCTTCCACGACCGCACGCACCTCGTCGAGCGTGAACTGCGGCGCGTCGCCGCTCTTCGCGTAGCTCAGCACCCCGCCGGTGGCGGTGATCTTGATGACGTCCGAGCCGTCCTTGTAGCGCTGGCGCACGGCCTGGCGCGCGTCGTCCGTGCCGTTTACGACGCCCTCGGTCGGACCCGGCGTGCCGAGCACGAACGAGAGTTCGCTGTTGATGCCGTTGGTCGGGTCGGCGTGGCCGCCGGTCGTGGCGATGGACTTGCCGGCGGCGTGGATGCGCGGGCCCTTCACCAGCCCGGCGTTGATCGCGTCGCGCAGCTTGAGCGTCACCTCGCCGCCGAGGTCGCGCACCGTGGTGAAGCCGGCGAGCAGCGTCTTCTCGGCGTAGCCCACAGCGCGCAGGGCGAAGTCGGCGTCGTCGAGCCGGAATCGCTCCTCGTAGCTGCGCGGGCCGGACTGCGAGGCCAGGTGCACGTGCAGGTCGATCCAGCCGGGCATGCAGGTGTGGCCGGAGAGGTCCACTTCCCGGGCACCCGGCACCGGGACGCGGCCGGGCAGCACCTGTCCGATCCTGCCGTCGACGGTGGTGACGATCGTGCGGGCGCCGACCAGCCGCGCCGATTTCGCGTCGAAGACCTCGCCGCATTGCAGGGCGACCGTCTCGGCGAGCGCGGGCGCAGTGGCCGCCAGTCCGACAGCGAGCAGGATCATTCGCATGGGCGGGGCTCCCCGTGGCAAAGGCGCGGAGTGTACCAACAGACTCGATTGCCGATAGGCTTGGATCACCGTGCCGCAGCCGTCCCACCAGAGCGCCGTCACCCGTGGCACGTACGCCAGGCTCGTGGCCGTGCCGGCCATCTGGGGCGGCACGTTCATCGCCGGGCGCATCCTGGCCCTGGCCCTGCCGCCGGCCGTGGGCTCGCTGCTGCGCTATCTGGTCGCCACGCTGGCGCTGCTCGCAGCAGCCCGATGGATCGAGGGCGGGCTGCCGCGGCTCAGCCGCCGTCAGGTCGTCGGTACGCTGCTGCTCGGAGCCACCGGCATCTTCGCCTACAACCTTTTCTTCCTGGGCGCGCTCGCGCGGCTGCCGGCCAGCCGGACGTCGCTGATCATCGCGCTGAACCCGATCGTCACCATTGCCGCGGCGTCGCTGATCCTCGGCGAGCGCCTGAGCGCCCGGCGCTGGCTCGGCGTCGCGGTCGCACTCGCGGGCGTCTGGATCGTCGTGTCGCGCGGCGACGTGCTGGGGTCGGTCACGGGCGCCGTGGGCCTCGGCGAACTGCTGATGTTCGGGGGCGTGTGCTCGTGGGCGGCCTACACCCTGATCGGCCGGCGGGTGCTGGCCGGCATGAGCCCGCTCGCCGCCACGACCTGCGCGTCATTGTGGGGAACGGCGTTGCTGGCGCTCGCCGCCGCACCCGACCTGCGCGCACTGCACGCCGCGGATCTCACGCTGCCCGTGGTACTGAGCGTGCTGTACCTCGGCGTGCTCGGCACCGGGGTGGCGTTCGTCTGGTACTACCAGGCCGTGCAGCAGCTCGGCGCTGCGCGAACCGTGATCTTCAACAACCTCGTCCCCGTCTTCGGTGCGACGTTCGGCGTGCTGCTGCTCGGCGAGCCGCTGCTGCCGAGCATGCTGGTCGGGGGCCTTGTCGCGGTCGCGGGCGTGATGCTCGTGACCCGTTCCTGACGCAAATCGCCCGTTTCCGTCAGGTGGCGGCGCGGGCGCTATAGACGAGCCGGCCGATCTCGGCGTAGCCCAGCATCGCGCCCTCGAAATTGTCGAGCAGCGTCTGCGCGAGCACGGGCAATTCGGACGCCGGCTGGCCGGACTCCTCGAGCAGCGCCGTCGCGAACTCCGGGTCGAGGAAGAACAGCAGCGCACTCAGGCAGGCTCCGAGATCGTCGTCCACGTCCTGCGGCAGGTCGAGGTCCCAGGCCTCCTCGAGCCAGTCGTGGCCCTGGGCGAAGCCGCGCGACCAGTGCATCAGCGGTGCGTCCTTGGCGAAGTTCGCCTCGGCCGGCCGGCGCACTTCGATGCACGTCGGCAGGCGCACCGTCACGTCCTGCACGTCGCGATTCAACTGGTTGTAGAGCGCCATGATGACGTGGTGAAAGCGCACGCCCTCGGCCTCGTCGGCGAACACCGGCCCGTCCGCGTCGAAGATCGCGGGAATCCACTCGCTGGGCAGCACGTGGTCCGGCGCCGAGACGATGGCGAACAGGAACCCGTACAGCTCCTCGGGTCCCAGCGTATCGGGAGCCCGCGTGCGGGCGTCGACCAGGAATTGCCTGAGCCACGCCTCGTCGGCGGGCGAGAGGTCCGGGATCAGCGACGATGTCGGCATGCTGTTCATCTGCGCATCTTACGTGGTCAGCGGAGTTCCAGCAGGTGCTCGCCGTAGGCGCGGACGTCGTCCCAGTCGGTGTAGTCGATGACGGTCCGCGGGTCGGTCGGGCCCTGCGTGTACTTCATGATCATCTGGATCATGACGCGCTCGTGCCAGGGCCAGGACGGATAGTCCACCTTGCCCGCGATCACCTTCAGGTCCTTCGGGCGCCAGGGCGAGAGCTGCAGGAATTTCTGCATGTAGCGGTTGCCCTCGACCGTGGACTTCTCGGGCGTACGCGCCACGACCGATACGTTGAAGAAGCTGTTCGCCTTCGCCTCGAGCGCAGCACGGTGGCGGCCGACGAACTCGAACACGCTCCTGTCGTAGCTGCCGTAGAGCACCGGCGCACCGAACGCCACTACGTCGTGGCGGGCCCAGTCCACGCCCTCGTGGGAGGCCTCGTTGATGTCCATCATCTCGGCGCGGCCGCCTGACGCGACGATGCTCGCGCAGATCCGGCGCGCGATGCGAGCGGTGTGGCCACCGCGGCTCATGTACAGGACCAGGACCGATTTCATGAAGACGCTCCGCCGCTTGACGGGCCGGGGACGAGCACCCGTGGCGCACATTATGCCGCGGCCGCGGCCGCCGTCGGAGCCTGCTAGCATACGCGCCCCACCCCACCCAGCTCGAGGTCCCCGATGAGCCTGTCCCTCCGGGAGCAACTGCTCAAGGCCGGACTCGTCACTGAGAAGCAGGCGAAGCAGACGGAGCGCTCCACTGGCCAGCAGCGGCATCGCGAGGCCAAGGCTGGCGTTCGCCCGCCGTCGCCCCCGCCGGCCAGGGCCGCGCAGCAGGCGCAGGCGGCAAAGCTGCTGCGTGACCAGGAACTCAACCGCAAGCAGCAGGCGAAAGCCGAGGCGAAGGCGCGCGCGGCGCAGCTGCGGCAGCTGGTCGAGCAGCTGCGCGTGGCGCGCCCCGAGAGCGACGACTACTTCAACTTCGTCGACGGCGGCAAGGTACGCCGCCTCGCCGTCACGCCCGACGTGCGCGCACGACTCGCGGCCGGCAGCCTGGCCATCGTGCGCTGCGATGGCCGCTACGACCTCGTGCCGACCGACGCCCTCGATCGCATCCGCGAGCGCGACGCGACCGCGATCGTGGCGCTTCCCGCCGCCGCGCCGGCCCCGGGCGGCCCGGCCGAGGACGACCCCTACAAGGACTTCGTCGTTCCCGACGACCTGACGTGGTGAGCTGAAGTGACGGCAACTTTCGGCGAGGTGCTCGATACCCTGCGCCGCGAGCGCGACGGCTGGGCGGTGGTCATCCCGAAGGCCTGGGCGAACGGCCGTACGGTGTTCGGCGGGTTGCAGGTGGCGCTGAGCGTGCGAGCGATGCGCGGGGTCCTGAACGAGTCGCTGGGCGACGGGAAGGGAAATCACGACGCGCTGCCCCTGCGCAGCCTGCAGACCACGTTCGTGGCCCCCGTGCCGGCGGGCACGCCCGTCGATTTGCGCGCCGGGTTCCTGCGCAGCGGCCGCTCCGCGACGCATGCCCGCTGCGACCTGCTGCACGACGGCGCGCTCGCCTGCACGACCGTCGCCATCTTCGGCGCCGCGCGCGCATCGAGCATCGCGCTCGACATCCCGCGGCCGGACCTGCAGGCGGACCCGGACAGGCTGCACGACCTGCCGTACATTCCCGGCATCACTCCCGAGTTCCTCCAGCACCTGCAGCTGCGCTGGGCCGTCGGCAGGTTTCCCTACTCCGGGCACGACCAGCCGCATTCCACCATCTTCGCGCGACTGCCGGACCCGGGCTGCAACGCCGAGGACACGTTGATCGCGCTGGCCGACTCCATCCCCACGCCGGCGCTGTCGATGCTCGACAAGCCCGCGCCCGCGACGTCGATCAACTGGATGCTCGAACTGATCGGCAACCCGGCGCTGCTCGACCGCGACCAGTGGTCGCTGATCGGCACCGACGTGCGCGCCGGCGCCGACGGGTACCTGAGCCAGACGTCCGTGCTCTGGGGCCCGGGCGGGCACGCGTTCTCGGTCAGCCACCAGAGCGTCGCGATCTTCGGCTGACGACCGGCGCGACACCGTCGCGCTGGTATCCTGACGGCATGAAACCCCTCGCCGGCGTCGTCGCAGGCCTCGTCGCGCTGGTCGCGATCGCCGCGGGGGGATTCCTGGCCGTTCAGTGGGCGCCGGATCGGCCGGTGGCCGAACTGGCCGGCCGCTGGGCCCCGCCGCCGTCGACCGTCGTCCCGATCACGGGGCTGCAGGCGCACGTGCGCGACGAAGGCGCGCGCGACGATCCGGTCCCGGTCGTGATGCTGCACGGCACCTCGGCTTCGCTGCACACCTGGGACGGCTGGGTGGAGGTCCTGGGGCAGGAGCGCCGCACCGTGCGCGTGGACCTGCCTGGGTTCGGGCTCACCGGCCCCGCCGCGGACGGCGACTACCGCATCGAGCGCTACGTCGAGTTCGTGACGGCGCTGCTCGACGCGTTCGGCATCGAGCAGTGCGTGCTGGCCGGCAACTCCTTCGGCGGCTGGGTGGCCTGGGAGACCGCGCTCGCGCTGCCGGGGCACGTGCGCGCGCTGGTGCTGGTCGACTCGGCCGGGTACCCGCTCGAGTCGCAGTCCGTGCCGATCGGCTTTCGCATCGCGAGGATCCCGCTGCTCAACCGGCTGATGCGAGTCACGCTGCCGCGCGGCGTCGTCGCCTCGAGCCTGCGAAACACCTACGGGGAACCGTCGCGGGTGACGCCGCAACTCGTGGACCGCTACTACGAGCTCACGCTGCGCGAGGGCAACCGTGCCGCCCTGGCACAGCGCTTCGCCGCGGGCCGGCACTCGGCACAGCCGGAGCGCGTGCGAGAACTGCGCGTGCCGACGCTGATCCTGTGGGGCGGGCGCGACCGTCTGATTCCGCCGCCGTACGCCGAGCGCTTCCACCGCGACATTGCCGGCAGTCGGCTGGTCGTGTTCCCGGACCTCGGCCACGTGCCGCACGAGGAGGATCCCCGCGCCACCGCGGACGCCGTGGTCGAGTTCCTGGCGAGCGCGGTGCCGCCGGCTCAGAGCACGCGCGACAGCGTGGATGCGTCCACGAGCCCGCGCGCGCCATAGAGCGCCGGCAGGATCGTCCCGGGCGGATGCCGGCGGCGCAGCGCCGCGACCAGCTCGGTGCCGGCGCGATAGGCCGGCAGGTACATCCTGCCGAGCAGCGGATGACGGCCCCAGGCGCCCGAGAGCTTGTCGGCGCGCTCCGTCGAGACCAGGAAGTCGTTGCGCAGGGCGGCGGCGACCTCGGCCTGCGGCGTGCGCTCGTGCCACGTCAGGTAGGATGCCTGGTTCTTGGCGTCGTCCTGCAGCAGCGCGAGCAGGACACCGAGCTCCAGGTCGCGGTCCGGCAGCTCCCGGGGCTCGATCACGCCGTGCGCGATCAGGATGGCGTTGTTGGCGATGCCCTCGAACAGCACGCTCGCCCGCGTGTTCATCGTGAGCACCGAGGCTTCGAAACCGGCGAGACCGCGCACGAACAGGTCCTGCAGGTAGGCGAAGGTGGTGACGTGCCCAGGCACGACCTCGTGGCTCACGAGCTGCTGGAACTCGGGCACCGAGATCTCGAGCGCGGCATTGAGCTCGTAGGTGGCTTCGTACTCGGGCGACCCGTCCGCGCGGCGCGCGTGGCCGAGATAGTTCATCGAGCCCGAGAACCAGGCGTTCTCGATGGCCAGGAAACGCACGTTGGCCCGCGGCACCCGGGCGAACTCGGCCGGCAGGTGGGGCACCAGGTGGCGCGCCGCGAGCGCATCGTAATGGGCGACGAACGCATCGCCGACCGCCGCGATCGACTTCGCCGGAACGCGCCGCGCCGCGCGCCATGCGTCCACCGCGGCGAGCAGCAACTGGTTGTCGCCGACGCGATGGCCCGCCATGCCCAGCAATTCTCCGACGCGCGCGCGCTTCTCCGCCGGCCGGGACGGCTCGGGCGACCGGCCGGTGATCGTGCGCACGCAGCGCTCATAGGGCACCGCGGGCCCCTGCCCGACCAGTTCCATGGCGAGATCCCACATCACCTCGCAGCACAGGCCGAGGCCCTCCAGGTAGGCGCCGCGCAACCCTCCCACGGTGCGGGCGCCGTCCAGCACGCGGTCGACCGCGCTGCGTACGTCCACGGACTCGAGGTAGGCCGCGACCGACGCCCGGTCCGGCGCGCGACCGCCGACGCCGCCGTTGGCTCGCAGCGCCGCGGCCGTCGGGTGCGTGTATGCGGCGGGCAGCGGCTCGTCCGAGAACCAGCAGTCGGCGATGAAGCGCCCGACGCCGGAGGGGTTCATGACGTCGCCGCCCCAGAGTGTGTCGATCCCGACCAGCGCCTCGGCGATGGCGGCATCAGTGACCGCGTTGATCATGGTGAACGCTCCGGGAGGTCGGCATTGTTGGAGCGCCAAGGCTACCCAATTGGCCTGCCGCGCGACACCGGCTGGCTCAACTACAATGGGATCGCCCGTCGTGGCAGACGAGGACGACTGAGCCATGCGTGTGCTGATTGTCGAGGACGATCCCCTGCTGGGCGATGCCCTGCAGGCTGGCCTGCGCGACCACGGTTTCGCCGTGGATTGGCTGCGCGACGGCGAGGCCGGCCTGGCCGCGCTGGCGGCGGATCGCTTCGACGCAGTCGTCCTGGACCTGGGCCTGCCACGGCTGGATGGCCGCCGCCTGCTCGAGCGGCGGCGCAGCGATGGCGACCGCACGCCGGTGCTGCTGCTCACCGCGCGGGACGCGCTCGAAGACAGGGTCGCCGGCCTCGACGCCGGAGCGGACGACTACGTCGTCAAGCCGATCGCCATCGCGGAGCTGGCCGCTCGCCTGCGCGCGCTCGTGCGACGGGCGAGCGGCATCGCCCGTGGACAGCTGGAGGCGGGCCCGCTCAGCGTAGATCCGGCCTCACGCAACGTGTGCTGGCGCGGCGAGCCCGTCGAGCTCGCGCCACGGGAATTCGACGTGCTGCTGTCGCTGCTGCACCGGGCCGGCCGGGTCGTCACCCGCGAACAACTCGCCTCGACGTTGTACGAGTGGGACCGCAGCATCGAGAGCAACGCCATCGAAGTCCACGTCCACCACCTGCGGCGCAAGCTCGCACCGGACCTGATCCGCACCGTCCGCGGGGTCGGGTACATGATGCCCGCGGATGGCGGGGTCCCGCCGGGTGCGTAGGTATTCGCTGCGCCGCCGGCTGCTCACCCTGCTGCTGGTGAGCGTCGTCGTCGCGTGGGCGGCCACGACCCTGCTGACCTACCGGCACGCCCACCACGAGCTCGACGAACTGCTCGACGCGCACCTGGCGCGCTCTGCCCGCCTGCTGCTCGCCCAGCACGGCGACGAGCTCGAGGAGATCCGTCTCGGCGCCCGGGAGGACTCGGGACCGTACGGACAGGAGGTGGTCGTACAGGTCTGGCGCGAAGGCGACGCGCTCGTCCTGCGCAGCGCGGGCGCACCGGGCACGAGATTGTCGCCGGTGGACTCCGGATTCAGCGACTCGATCGTGGCGGGAGGTCATTGGCGGGTGTTCAGCGGCTGGAACGTCGAGCGTCGCGTCCTCGTCCAGGTGGCGGAGGATCACGCGCTGCGCGACCGGCTGCTGGCGCACTACACGCTGAGCGGCCTGCCCGCCCTGCTCTTCGGGGTACCGCTGCTCGGCGTGCTGGTCTGGCTCGTGGTCGGCGCGGCGGTGCAGCCGCTGGCGTACCTCGGCCACGAGGTGAGCCGGCGCGGCCCGGCCGACCTGAAGCCGCTGTCGGACGGCGGCGCGCCCACGGAAGTCCAGCCGCTGGTCGAGCGGCTGAACGCCCTGTTCGCACGCATCTCGCAGTCCATGCAATCGGAAAGGCGATTCACTTCCCACGCGGCCCACGAGTTGCGCACCCCGATCGCGGCCATCCGCGCACAGGCGGAGGTCGCCCGCGACACGCGCGATCCGGCCGCACGCGCTCCCGCGCTGGACCGCGTCATCGCGGGTTGCGACCGCGCCGCGCGCCTGGTGGACCAGATGCTGCTGCTGGCCCGCATCGACGAGCGGGCCGCGCAGGGCGAGCCCCCCGCGACCCGGCTCGACCAGGCCGCGATGCGCGTCATCGCGGACCTCGCGCCTGCAGCGCTGGACCAGGGCGTGGCGCTCGAGCTCGCCACCGACGAGGCGGTCACGGTGGCGGCGGACGCGGCGCTGCTCGAGGTGCTGCTGCGAAACCTCGTGGACAACGCCGTCCGGCACGCCGGTGCGCCAGGTCCGGTCACCGTACGCTGCCTGCGCGGTGCCGGCACCGGCGTGCTGGAGGTGTCGGACCGCGGACCTGGCGTGCGTCCGGACGAGATCGGCCAGCTCGGGCGCCGGTTCTACCGTGCGTCGAGCGCGAGGGGACCGGGCAGCGGACTCGGCCTGTCGATCGTGCAACGCATCGCCGAGAACTCCGGTGCGACGGTCGCATACGGCTGCGGCGTCGACGGGCGCGGCCTCGACGTCGCGGTGCGGTTTCCGTCAGGCGCCGAGTCCCGGATGCCATAGGTAGTTCCCGCTGGGCACTCCGGCGGTTAATTAAGGCTCCGTTAAGCAGGCGCGCCGAGACTGGACTGGTTCCAGTGACGAACGGAGCGTCGCCATGCGCAATCGAATGATGTTGACCGCCCTGCTCGCAGTCCTCGCGGCCGGTTCAGTCCAAGCGCAGGCGCCGTGGCAGGCACTGCCGGACGTCGCGCCGGCGCCCGCCGACAACCCGACCACGGCCGCCAAGGTCGAACTCGGCAAGATGCTGTTTTTCGACCCGCGCCTCTCCTCGACCGGCACCGTGTCGTGCTTCTCCTGCCACAACGTCATGGAGGGCGGCGACGACCACATGCCCACCTCCGCCGGCGTGCACGGACTGAAGGGCGGTCGCAACGCGCCCACGGTCTGGAACGCCGCGTTCCACACGGTGCAGTTCTGGGACGGGCGCGCGCCGTCGCTCGAGGAACAGGCCAAGGGTCCGCCGGTGAACCCGATCGAGATGGGCATGGCGAACCTCGACGCCGTGATCGACCGCGTCCGGCACATTCCAGGCTATCGGCCGTATTTCGAGGTCGCGTTCGGCAAGGGCGACGTGGTGACGATGAACAACGCCGCCAAGGCGATCGCTGCCTACGAGCGCACCCTGATCACTCCGGGGAGCGCCTATGACCGCTACGCCAAGGGCGACCGGAAGGCGCTCAGCGCGCAGCAGGTGAAGGGCCTGGAGACCTTCGCCTCGGTCGGCTGCACGAGCTGCCACCAGGGCCCGGCCTTCAACGGTCCGCCATTGCCGGCGGGCACGGGCTTCTACATGAAGTTCCCGACCTACCCGGACAGCGTCTACGTGGTGAAGTACAAGCTCGCCGAGGACCCGGGCCGCGCCAACGCGACCAAGGACCCGGCGGACCACGGCATGTGGCGCGTGCCGACGCTGCGCAACCTCGGATACACCGCGCCGTACATGCACAACGGCGCCGTGAAGTCGCTGCCCGAGGCGGTGCGCGTCATGGCATCCACCCAGCTCGACAAGTCGCTGACTGACGCCGAGGTGAACGACATCGTCGCGTTCCTCGATTCGCTCAGCGGGCCGTTCCCGCAGCAGACCATGCCGCGGCTGCCGCCGACGCCGGGCGACCTGCTGGAGTAGGTTCAGCGACCGAACCTGTCGCCGAAGAAGTCGCCCTGCTTCCACGCCGGCCGGTCGGGCGCGCTGCCGATGGCGAGTCCGATCCGGTAGTTGACCTGCGCCAGGCGCGCAGCGCCCAGCCAGTTGATCGGCCGGTCCAGGTCGTCGCTCGGCAGGTGGTAGTGGTGGGCAAGGAAATCGAGCTGCAGCCTCGTTCCGTCGCTGCCGTCCCGCGGCTTGACGCCGGCGAGCAGGTAGATCGCGGGCACGCCGGCCCGCACGAAGGCGTACTGGTCGCTGCGCACGAACACCACTTCCTCGGGGAAGGGATCCGCCGTAAGAGAGAGACCCGCGTCCGCCACGGCGCGGCGCGCCACGGCCTCGAGCGACGAGTGCTCGATGCCGATCGGGATCACGTCGGCGACGTCGGCGAGCAGCATCGGCATGTCCATGTTCACGTTGGCGACCATCGACCCTCGCGGCACGGTGGGGTCCGCCGCGAAGTGAAAGGCGCCGAGCAGGCCCTTTTCCTCGGCCGTCAGCGCGATGAAGAGCGTCGAGCGCTTCGGGCGCACGGGCGTTGCCGCGAGCAGGCGCGCGGCCTCGAGCATCGTCGCCACGCCGACCGCGTTGTCCTGCGCGCCGTTGTAGATGATGTCCCCGTCGTGCGGCGCGCCGACGCCGATGTGGTCGAGGTGCGCGGTGAACACGACGTGCTGGCCGGCAAGCACCGCGTCGCCGCCCGGCAGGCGGGCGATCACGTTGCGGCTTTCGACCCTGTCGAGCCGCGCACGCGAGACGAGCGTGGCGGTGCCCGCGAGGTCGAAGGACCTGAGTGTGCCCGCCTCGAGCATGGCGAACACCTCGGCCGCCGTGTGCGGCGAGCCTGCGAAGATCGCATCCGCCAGCTTCACGTTGCAGCCCACGCGCGCCTTGAGTCCGGGGAAGTCGTCCACGGGCCGGCCCTGCGCGTCCAGGCGCCGCATGCCGGGCACGCGCCAGTTCGGTGCGTCCAGCGCCCAGGGCCGCTTCTTCTCGTTCACGGGGTCGTCGAGGAAGATCGCGCCGACGGCGCCGAGGCGCTCGATCTCGCGCAGCTTCTCGACGCTGGATGCATGGAACGCGCGCTGGTCGGCGGGGAAACGCTCCGGGGCGTTCTCGAGCAGCACCGCAATCTTGCCGCGCACGTCCACCCCCGCGAAGTCGTCGTGCTGCAGCTCGGGAGCGCGCACGGCCTGGCCGACGAACACCATCGGCGCCGTGACCTCCGCGGCGCCGGTCGAGTAGTTCACGCCCGGCAGGTACTCGGACTCGAAGACGAACTCGGTCGTACGCCCCTCGCGGGTGACCGCGAAGCGTGCGCCCGCCTGCTCGCGCACGCCGCGCAGCATCGGTACGCGCTGGAAGTACGTGCCATCCTCCCCGGCGGGCTCGAGGCCGATCAGCCGGTACTGCGACGCGACGTACAGCGCGGCGAGGTCGTAGCCGCGCGTGCCCGCCTCGCGACCCTCGAGCAGGTCATCGGCGAGGAAGCGCACGTCGGCTTCGATGCGCGCGGCCGAGGCCGGGAGTTCGCCGTCTGCAGGCGGCGACTCCGCCCTCGCCAACGGCGCGCCGCAGAGACAACCCAGCGCGAGCAGCGCGGTGTAGAGCCGAAAAACAGGGGACATTCTCCGATTTCTCCTGACGCGACCAAGAACCAGCCACCCTCGCGGGGGAATCGGAAAAATCGGAGAATGTCCCCTCTTTTCCGGCGCGCCTAGAATAGCCGCATGGGACTCAAGATTGATCCTTGGTCGTTTCCGGACCCCGAGCCCGCGGCGGACGCCGCCGACGCGGGGAACACGATCGTGGTAGCCGGCGGCTGCTTCTGGTGCACCGAGGCCGTGTACCGCCAGCTCGACGGGGTGCTCACGGTCCGCCCGGGCTACGCGGGTGGCGCCGCGGAGACGGCCAACTACGAGGACGTCTGCTCCGGTACCACCGGCCACGCCGAGGCGATCGAGATCGTCTTCGACCCGGCCCGGGTGCAGCTCGGGCAGATCCTGAAGATCTTCTTCTCGATCGCGCACGACCCGACGCAGTTGAACCGCCAGGGCGCGGACGTCGGCACGCAGTACCGCTCGGCCATTTTCCACGCGAACGAGGTGCAGCGTCGCATCGCCGAGCGCTACATCGCGCAGATCGATGCCGCGCAGCTGTTCGACGCGCCCGTCGCCACGACGCTCGAGCCGCTCGAGGAGTTCCACGTCGCCGAGCAGTACCACCACGACTACGCGGCGCGGAATCGCTGGCAACCCTACATCCAGGCCGTCGCGACGCCCAAGGTCGAGAAGCTGCGCCAGACCCACGGGGACATGCTGAAGGATCGGCCGTGAGCACCTTCGATCTCACGCCCCCCACGCCCGAGGAGCGCCGCCGGCTCGAGGCCGCACTCACCGCCGAGGAACGCCACGTGCTGCTCGAGCACGGCACCGAGCGCCCGTTCTGCGGCGCGTTCGTGGACCAGAAGCAGCCCGGCACATACAGCTGCCGACTCTGCGGCCTGCCGCTGTTCCGCGCCGCGGAGAAGTTCCACAGCGGCACGGGCTGGCCGAGCTTCACCGCCCCGTACGCGGACGGTCACCTGAAGTACCTGCGCGACGCTACCTTCGGCATGGTGCGCACGGAGATCCGCTGCACACGCTGCGACAGCCACCAGGGCCACGTATTCCCCGACGGCCCGCCGCCCAGCGGCCAGCGCTACTGCATCAACTCCATCTCGATGCTGTTCACGCCGGACGGCGAACCGCTGCCGGACCTGCTCCGCCGCGGCTGATTCGCGCAGGCCGCCCGATCGCGAAGCCCGGCCGCATCGGCAATCTCCGGCATGTGCCGCGGGCCCGAATTCCGCTAGGGTATGGCCTCGACCCGCCCGCGGGTGGGGCCGGCGGGTCGCAGCGTACGCAGCGCCGCCGCCGTGTGGGCGGCGTTGCCAGAAAGCAACCAACCAAGGAGTAAGCCGCATGGGATTCTTCAGCTCGATTCTCGAAAAACTCGGCATCAAGAAGGCGAAGGCCGCCCCGCCGCCTGCCCAGGTGCAGATCCCGCAGCCCACGGCGACCGCGCCGGCCGTGCCGCCGCCCCCGCCACCGCCCGTCGAGGTGCCGATGGTGGACGTCGTTTCAATGCTCGAGGGGTGGGCCGCGGCCAATCCACAGAAGCTCAACTGGAAGACCTCGATCGTCGACCTGCTGAAGCTCCTCGAAATCGACAGCAGCTACGGCGCCCGCAAGGAACTCGCCGTCGAGCTCGGCTGCCCGACCGACCTGATGGCCGACTCGGCCAAGATGAACATTTGGCTGCACAAGACCGTGCTCCGCGAGATCGCGAAGAACGGCGGCAACGTGCCGGCCGAACTCTACGACTGAGCAGCCTCGATCCGTCACCTGGAACCAGGTGACCCGCGAGCCGGACCTCGGGTCCGGCTCGTTTTTTTTCTGCGCCACGCGTATCCGTACACCCCCGCATTGACCGCCAGCACGGCGAGCCCGAGCGCGAGCTGCAGGTCGCGCGTCAGGCCGTCGGGGTACAGCAGCCCGACGATGTAGTGCTCGACGAAGCCGCCGGCGTAGCCCTGCTCGCCGGCGAGTCCGCGCCAGTAATTCTCCAGCGGCGTCAGCGGGCAGATTCCGCCCGTGAACTCGATCGCCGCACCCCAGGCAACGACCGGCAGGTGGATCCAGGCGAGCTTCGGCCGGCGCAGCACCAGCAGGCCGCCCAGCATCACGAACGCCACGAACGTGGCGTGCGCGAGCAGGGCGGCATCGGCGAGCAGCCGGTAAGGCAACGCTCAGGGCTGCTTCTTGAAGATCCCGAGCTTCTGCAGGATGAAGATCAGCAGCGCCGCGCCGGCGATCGACACGATGAACCGCAGGATGCCGCCCGAAGGTGACAGCCCGAGCAGGCCGGCGGCCCAGAACCCGAGCATCGAGCCCACCACGCCGACCAGCACGTTGGCCACCATGCCCATCTGGGCATTGGTCTTCATGAACATGCTCGCGAGCCAGCCGACGATGCCGCCGATGATCAACGCACCAATGAAACCCATGTCCGTCTCCCCTTCGTTGTGATTGCCCCGAAATCGGTCGCGGCGCTACCGGGCAACGGCTGCCCGGCCGCCGAGCAGGCGTCCCGGCAGCGAGACGATCGCCCGCACCAGCCCGAACACGCCGTCCACCGCGATGCCCACCAGCCGGAACGGCAGCGACAGCAGCCAGACGACCGGCCACAGCAGCAGCGCGAGCAGCGCCAGCGGCCAGCAGACCGCGAGCAGCAGCAGCCATAGCAGGAACCTGAGCATGCGCGGATCCTCCGTCGGCCCCGATCCTAGGCCACCCTCCGGCGCCTTACCAGTCCTGCCGCCGGGACGGCCGGTGGTCGCCGCGCGGCAGTCAGGTGGTCGGCTGCAACGTCGGCAACTCGAACTCGCCCTTTGCCTCGAAGCGTTCGGTGCTGAAGGCGCCGCCGTCGAGCTTGCCGCTCATCTCGTAGCGGATCTTGTCCACGGGCTCACCGTCGAGCAGGCCCACCACCTGGCGCACCATGCGCAGCACCGAGACGGTCACGGGCACCGCGACCACGGCCTCGCCGAAGCCGGGAATGGTACCGGGCTCGCTGCTCACGCCGGTCGCGAACGTCTTGTCCAGCACGTCAAACTTCAGGTACGCGCCCCGGTACTCGAGCGGCGCCTGGTTCGGATTCTGTACGCGCAGCTTGACGAGCAGGCGCAACTCCATGCCCTCGCCGGACAGCGCCTCGACGCCAGCCACCGTGACCTGCAGCGGATCCTTCTTCGGCAGGCTCGCGCAGGCGCCGAGTGCGAGGGTGGCCATGGCAACCAGCAGGGTGCGTCGGTTCATCGTCGTATCTCCATACGTTCGCGGGGCGCCGGCAGTCGGCTGGACTGCCTCACGATAGCGGCTCGAATCGCGCCGTGAAGTGCCGCAACTGTCGCGGCTGGGAGACAATGCGCAGGCCGCGCAGCTGCTCCCGCTGCCGCACGACTCCCTCGAAGACCTCCACCAGGTAATCGGCGTGCGACTGCGTGTAGACGCGCCGCGGCATGGCGAGGCGCACGAGGTCCATGTCGGCGGGCACCTCCGTGCCGTCGGGCCTGAGGCCGAACATCACGGTGCCGATCTCGCAGGCGCGGATGCCGCCGAGTTCGTACAGCACGACCGCGAGCGCCTGCCCCGGGTACTCGAGCGGGGGGATGTGGGGCAGGAACCGCCGCGCGTCCACGAACACCGCGTGGCCGCCGACCGGGTGGACGACCGGTACGCCGAGCGCCGTGAGCTTCTCGCCGATGTACTCGTTGGTGCGCACGCGGTAGCGCAGGTACTGCTCGTCGACGATCTCGGCGAGGCCCACCGCGATCGCGTCGAGGTCCCGCCCGGCAAGGCCTCCGTAGGTCGGAAAGCCCTCGGTCAGGATCAGCCGGTTGCGCGCCGCTGCGGCGAGCGCGTCGTCGTTGACGGCCAGCCAGCCGCCGATGTTGGCGAAGGCGTCCTTCTTGGCGCTCATGGTCATGCCGTCCGCCACGGCGAACATGTCGCGGACGATGTCCGGGACGCTGCGCGCGGCCTGGCCGGGCTCGCGGCACTTGATGAACCAGGCGTTCTCCGCGAAGCGGCAGCCGTCCACGATGAGCGGCTTGCCGTGCCGATGCGCAATCTCGGCCGCGGCGCGGATGTTGGCCAGGCTCACCGGCTGACCGCCGCCGGCGTTGTTGGTCACCGTGAGCATCACCAGCGGCACGCGCTCGCCCGCCTCGGCGAGCAGCCGCTCGAGCCGCTCGAGGTCGATGTTGCCCTTGAACGGGTGCAGATCCTGCGGATCGTTCGCTTCGCGGATCACGAGGTCGACCGCCTCGGCGCCGGTCGCCTCGATGTTGCCGCGCGTGGTGTCGAAGTGCGTGTTCGACGGGATCAGCCTGCCGGGCCCGCCGACGATCGAGAACAGGATCGCCTCCGCGGCCCGCCCCTGGTGCGTGGGGATCACGTGGCGGAACGGCATCAGCTCGCGCACCGCGGTCTCGAAGCGGTAGAAGGAGGGCGAGCCGGCGTAGGATTCGTCGCCGCGCATCACGGCGCCCCACTGGTCGGCGCTCATCGCGCTCGTGCCCGAGTCGGTGAGCAGGTCGATGATCACGTCGTCGGAGTGGATCGCGAACAGGTTCCAGCCGGCCTGCTCGAGCAGCGTCCGGCGCTCCTCGGGCGTGGTGAGCCGGATCGGCTCGACGACCTTGATGCGGAACGGCTCGATGATGGTCTTCATGTCGGGGGGGGACCGAACGACAGGGGTTCGCCGGCGCATCCTACATCGTCGGGTCACTGGACGCTGAGGCCCGGCGCAGCGCGGCCCGGACGGTACGTGGCAGGTCGTTGCGGGCGGCGCGGCGCTGCCCGCCGCGGCCGTCGGCAGCCGGTCGCAGTCCTGGGCGACAGCATGCCCCGGGCCGCCGCCGACGGGTCGCTCACCTGGCGACTGCCGCCCCTCAGCACCAGCTGGGCGAAATAGGTGTCGCCTATCGTTCTCACTGGATCAATCAATTGGCTCCACTCCGTCGGGCGCACTATCGTCTGCGCCCGCAGGATTCGTCCTCGTTCACATACAGCCACGGAGTCACGCCAATGAGCTCGATCATCAACACGACCGTCAAGCCCTTCAAGGCCACCGCCTTCCACAACGGCGAGTTCGTCCAGGTCACGGACGCGGACCTCGCGGGCCAGTGGTCGGTGTTCTTCTTCTACCCCGCCGACTTCACCTTCGTCTGCCCGACCGAGCTCGGCGACGTGGCCGACCTCTACAAGGAGTTCCAGAAGCTCGGCGTCGAGGTCTACAGCGTCTCGACCGACACGCACTTCACCCACAAGGCCTGGCACGACGCGTCGGACACGATCAAGAAGATCGAGTACCCGATGCTCGGCGACCCGACCCACGCGATCAGCCGCAATTTCGGCGTGCTGATCGAGGACGAGGGCCTGGCGCTGCGCGGCACCTTCGTGGTGAACCCCGAGGGCGTGATCAAGGTCGCCGAGATCAACGACCTCGGCATCGGCCGCGACGCGAAGGAGCTGCTCCGCAAGGTGCAGGCAGCGCAGTACGTCGCCGCCCACCCGGGCGAGGTCTGCCCCGCCAAGTGGACGCCGGGCGCCAGGACGCTGGCCCCGTCGCTCGACCTCGTCGGCAAGATCTGACGCACCCAGGGGACACGACCATGCTCGACGCCAGCCTCAAGCAGCAGCTGCAGCGCCACCTCGGCCGCATGACCCGGCCGGTCGAGATCGTCGCGACGCTCGACGACAGCGACGCGGCCCGCGAAATGCGCGAACTGCTCGACGAAATCGCCGCGCTGTCGGAGCTGATCACGCTCGAGCAGCGCGAGGCTGACGGCTCGGCGCGTGTCCCGTCGTTCACCGTGAGCCGCGGGGGCGCCGGCGCGGGCATTCGCTTCGCCGGCGTCCCCCTGGGTCACGAGTTCACTTCGCTGGTGCTCGCGCTGCTGCAGGCCGGCGGCCACCCGCCCAGGGTGGACGCCGAGGTGATCGAGCAGGTCCAGGCGCTCGAAGGCGACCTCGACTTCGAGGTCTACATCTCGCTGTCCTGCCAGAACTGTCCCGACGTCGTGCAGGCCATCAACCTGATGGCGGTGCTGAACCCTCGGCTCCGAGCCACGATGATCGACGGTGCGCTGTTCCAGGCCGAGGTCGAGGCGAAGCAGATCATGGCGGTGCCGTCGCTGTACCTGAACGGCCAGCCCTTCGGGCAGGGCCGCATGACAATCGAGGAGATCCTCGCCCGGCTCGACAGCAACGCCGGCGCCCGACAGGCGGAGCAGATCCGGGGCAAGGCGCCGTTCGACGTGCTGGTCGTGGGCGGCGGCCCGGCCGGCGCCTCGGCGGCGATCTACGCCGCGCGCAAGGGCATCCGCACCGGCGTCGTCGCCGAGCGCTTTGGCGGCCAGGTGCTCGACACCCTGGGGATCGAGAACTTCATCTCGGTCACGGGGACCGAGGGCCCGAAGCTCGCCGCGCAGCTCGAGAACCACGTCAGGACCTACGACGTGGACATCATGGGTCTGCAGCGTGCGGAGCAGCTCCTGCCCGCCGACGCCGAGGGCCACCTCGGCGTCAGGCTCGCCAGCGGCGCCACGCTGCGCAGCCGCAGCGTGATCCTCGCCACCGGCGCGCGCTGGCGCGAGATGAACGTGCCGGGCGAGCGCGAGTACCGCGGGCGCGGCGTCGCCTATTGCCCGCACTGCGACGGCCCGCTGTTCAAGGGCAAGCGGGTCGCCGTGATCGGCGGCGGCAACTCGGGCGTCGAGGCCGCGATCGACCTCGCGGGCATCGTCTCGCACGTCACCCTGGTCGAGTTCGACGGTCGGCTGCGCGCCGACGAGGTGCTGCAGCGCAAGCTCCGCAGCCTGCCGAACGTGCGTGTGATCGTCTCCGCACAGACCACCGAGGTGCACGGCGCCGGCGGCAAGGTCAACGCGATCAGCTACAGGGACCGCAGCTCCGGCAAGCTGCACCGCCTCGAGCTCGAGGGCGTGTTCGTGCAGATCGGCCTGCTGCCCAACACCGAGTGGCTCGAGGACACGGTCGCGCTGTCCCCGCGCGGCGAGATCGAGGTGGACGCGCGCGGCCGGACCTCACTCCCCGGCGTGTTCGCGGCGGGCGACGCCACGACCGTGCCGTACAAGCAGATCATCATCGCCATGGGCGAGGGCTCGAAGGCGGCGCTGGGCGCCTTCGACCACCTGATCCGCGCCTCGGCGCCGGCGGCTCGGGCGGAGGCCGCTTAGCCAGGGCGCGCGGAGCACGCCTGCGGCAGGGGATTCCGTGATGCAGCTCCCATCCGGGCCGCCCTGACTTGGGATACGTTGCGAGCGCTCGGCCGGACGGCCGATCGCGCGGCGTTCAACCCGAGACACGGAGCACCCGTCATGAAGCGCACTTTCGCAGTTCTTGGCCTGTGGGCCCTGGCCGCCACGCCGGCCCTGGCCGACGACTGGGGCTACTGGGACCAGGGCGGATCCTACGACCGCGGCTTCTACTTCGGCTTCGAACTCGGCCAGCACACCTGGGACGTGGACCAGAACGCCCTGGACGACAGCGTCGTGAACGCGCTCGGTGACGTCGGCCTCGGCGTGATCGACGGCGCATCGGAGGTGAGCGACGACGGCCTCACCTGGGGCCTGATCCTGGGCTACCAGCTCTTCCCCTTCGTCGCGTTCGAAGCGGAGTACCTGGACCTCGGCAGCGCCGAGTACAAGTCCAAGGCGGACGTCACGGACGGCACGAACGTCGCCGCTGCCGCCGCTCAGATCAATGCCGAAAGTTCGGGTGCCGCCGTTTCCGCACTCGGCATCCTGCCATTCGCACACAACTGGCAGGTCTATGGCCGGGTGGGCGCCTACTTCGGCAGCACCGAGAGCACCGCGCGGCTGACTTCCGACGGTTTTGATGAGGGCGCCAGCGACACGACCCACTCGACGGACTTCTTCTGGGGCGCGGGCCTGGGGTACACGCGCGGCGAGTGGACCTCGCGGCTCGAGTACCAGCAGTTCGCTGATGTCGGGGACGACGTCGGCTTCGGCGAGATCGACGTCGATCGCATCGTGTTCTCGGCCGTCTACCGCACGGACTTCGGCGCCTGGGGGCGCGCTCCGGCCCGGGCGGCGACGCCGGTCGCGATCGCGGCGCCGGTTGCCGCCGCTGCGCCGGTCGCGGCCGCAGCGCCCGCGGACAGCGACTTCGACGGTGTCGTCGACGCGAGCGACCGCTGCCCCAACACGCCCAGGGGCGACCGGGTCGGGCCGCATGGCTGCTCCTGCGACGTCAGCGTCCAGTTGCAGTTCGCCTTCGACTCTGCCGAGCTGACAGCGGCAGACCGGGCGGTGCTCGACGGCGTCGCGACGCGACTCAACGAACTGCAGTTCGTCGGTGGCGAAGTGGCCGGGCACACGGACAGCACGGGCGACGCCGCCTACAACCTCGACTTGTCGAAGCGCCGGGCGCAGGCTGCCCTGGACTACCTCGCTGCGAGGGGCGTGGCCCCGGGGCGCATGACGTCGGTGGGCTACGGCGAGACCAATCCCATCGCCGACAACGCCACGGCGGCGGGACGTGCGCAGAATCGCCGCGTCGTGATCCGCCGGACCGACTGCGGCCCCGCAGGCTGAGTCCAGAGCATCGGCGGAGGCCTGACACGGTTCGTACGTGCAGGTACGCTTCGCCGATGCACACTATCCGACGCCCCGCCCGCCTCGCAGCCGCAAGCGCATTCATCCTGCTGGCCGGCTGCGCCGCCGGCGGCGCGGACGACAGCGCCCCATCGGCCCCGGCCTTCTCCGAGGCCGCCTACCGCAGCCATATCGAGCGCTTCGCCTCCGACGAGTTCGAGGGACGCGCGCCGCGCAGCGAGGGCGAGCGCAAGACCGTCGAGTACATCGAGCAGCAGTTCCGCGCCGCGGGCCTCGAGCCCGGCATCGGCGACAGCTACCGGCAGGCCGTGCCGCTCGTGGAGATCCACACCCACGCCGACCCGACCCTGGAACTGCGCGGCGCGCGCGGCGCCGCAAGCCTGCGCTACGGCGACGACATGGTGGTGTGGACGCGGCAGCCCGTGCCCGAGTCGCGGCTGCGCGACGCCGAGGTCGTGTTCGCGGGCTACGGCATCGTGGCGCCCGAGTACGACTGGAACGACTACGCCGGGCTCGACGTGCGCGGCAAGATTGTCCTGGTGCTCGTGAACGACCCGGGCTACGCCACGCAGGACCCGGCGCTCTTCACCGGCAACGCCATGACCTACTACGGGCGCTGGACCTACAAGTTCGAGGAGGCGGTCCGGCAGGGCGCGGCCGGCCTGTTCGTGATCCACGAGACGAGGCCGGCGGCATATCCCTGGGCGGTCGTGCGCAATGGCGCCGCCAAGCCGCAGTTCGACCTGCGCATCGAGGACTACGCGTCGCAGCGGCTGGCGCTGGAGGGCTGGCTCACCCACGAGGCCGCCGGCCGGCTGCTCGCGTTGGCGGGTCAGGACTACGACTCGCTCAAGCAGGCGGCGGCGAAGCGCGGCTTCCGTGCGCCGTCGCTCGGCATCGCGGCGAGCGTCGGCGTCCGCAACGACGTCGAGTACGGCACGTCGCAGAACGTCGTGGGCATCGTGCGCGGTCGCGAGCGTCCGGGGGAGTACTTCCTGTACACGGCCCACTGGGACCACCTCGGCAAGCTGCCGGGCGCGGCCGAGGAAGGCGACGGCGACACGATCTTCAACGGCGCGTCGGACAATGCGACCGGGGTGTCGGCGCTGATCGAGCTCGGTCGCGTGTTCGCCGGGACGCGGCCGCGGCCGCAGCGCTCGCTGATGTTCGTCGCGGTGACCGCCGAGGAGTCCGGCCTGCTGGGGAGCCAGTACTTCGCGGAGCACCCGCCGGTGCCGGCCGCGAACATGGTCGGCGGCCTCAACATGGACAACCTGTCGCCGATCGGACGGACGCGGGACCTGACCGTGCTGGGCTACGGCGCATCAGAGCTCGAGGACTACCTGCGGCGCGCGGCGGCCAGGCAGGGCCGGGTGCTGGTGCCCGAGCCCACCCCGGAGAAGGGACTGTACTACCGCTCCGACCATTTCAACCTGGCCAAGCAAGGCGTGCCGATGCTCTACGCCAAGGCCGGCATCGACACCCGCGACCAAGGCGCCGACTACGGGCGCAGCTGGCTCGAGGACTACACGACGAATCGCTACCACAAGCCGTCCGACGAGTACGATCCCGGCTGGGACGTGAGCGGTACGCTGCAGGATCTCGACGTGTTCTACGACGTCGGTCGCGCGATCGCCAACGACTCGCGCTGGCCGAACTGGCGCGAGGGCAGCGAGTTCCGCGCGATCCGCGACCAGAGCCGGTAGCCGTCGGCGGATTCAGCGCTCCACTTCGAACGTCGTCGCCGAAGGTCGCAGCGGCTGCTCCGCGCCGGTCGCGGCGTGCAGGGCCCAGAACTCCGCGGGCCGCACCCTGCGCCGGAATCCCGGCCCTCTCCATGCGCCAGCTCCCCCGGCGTTGCTCTTGACGCGGCGCGTCCGGGCCATTGTTGTCTGTCTGGGCGCGCTCATGGACCATACGCGCATTGACCAGGGTTGTCCCATGGAACGCACCGAACGATTCTACCGAATCCAGCAACTGCTGCAGAGCCGTCGCTTCGTCCGCACGCAGGAATTCCTCGATGCCCTCGAGGTCTCGCGCGCCACGTTCAAGCGCGACCTCGAGTACCTGCGCGACCGCTTCCGTGCGCCGATCGTCTACGACGCCGAGCACGAGGCCTACCGCTTCGACGACAAGGTCGAGGACAACGCCGTGTGGCAATTGCCGGGGTTGTGGTTCACGGCGGACGAACTCGTCGCGCTGCTCACCATGGACCGCCTGCTCGCCGACCTCGAGCCCGGCGTGCTCGCGGAGCTGATCGGCCCGTTCCGCAAGCGCCTGAAGGACCTGCTCGCCTCGGGCGAGCACAGCGCCGAGGACGTCGCGAACCGCATCCGCGTGCTGTCCATGGGAGCGCGCTCGATCGAGCCCGCGCACTTCCGCACGCTCGCGACCGCCCTGCTCTCGCGCCGGCGCCTGAGGATCCGCCACAACCGCCGGCAGGACGACGAGGTACTCGAGCGCGAGGTCTCGCCGCAACGCCTCGTGCACTACCGCGACAACTGGTACCTCGACGCCTTCTGCCACAGGCGCCAGGCGCTGCGCACCTTCGCGGTGGACGCGATCGAGGGCGCCGCCGTACTCGACAAGGACGCGAAGGACGTGGGCGAGGAGATCCTGGAGCGGCACTTCGCGAGCGGCTACGGCATCTTCGCCGGCGCCGACACGCAGGAAGCGGTGCTGCTCTTCAATCCCACCCGCGCCCGCTGGGTGAGCCGCGAGACCTGGCACCCGAAGCAGGACGGCAAGCCGCAGCTCGACGGCAGCTACCTGCTCAAGTTCCCCTACTCCCGCGAGCCGGAGCTGGCGATGGACATCCTCAAATACGGCGCGGACGTCGAGGTGCTGGCACCGGCCTCTTTGCGCGAGGCGGTGGCCGCACAGCTCGCCGCCGCCGCCACGCTGTACGGAAAATAGGGGACGTTCACCCATTTTCCGGGCAGAGGTGATTGTCCCTGTTTCCGGGAAGCGCCTGGTGAACGGGACCCGCCTTTGACATAAGCACGACAACCACGGCGACTGATCCTCATCTCGAATGAGACTGACGCCAAGACCGCGCGAATCCGCCGACCAATCGGTTTGCTTCTCGCAGCCGGTACGGCAGACTTGTCGCTCGCGGCAACGCACCGACAGCCATGGCGTCGGGCGGCCCGCCGAGGAATCCCCGGAGTCGACATGAACTGGGCAGACGCGATCAAGGAACGAGCAGCCGCCGCGATGCGCGAGCGCGCTGCTCCCGCCGAGACGGCACTCGACAAGTCGCGGACGTCGTCCTGGGACCCCTATGAAGTCTGGCTGACCCGCGTCAGGCAGCCGCGCGAACTCGCTGCCACGGGCCGCAGCAGTCGGGTCCTGTCGGTCATCCGCGGCGCCGGGCCGCCGACTCGACCGCAGCCGCAACCCGGCGTCCCGGCCGACACCACCGACTGAGTCGCTGCCGCGAGCTGCCGGGTCACCGTTGACCCCGGCGAGTCGGGCGCCGCTGGCGCCCGTGGCACATTGACGCTGGAGCGCAGCGCTCGCAGACTCGCGCCCGCCGAGTTGGCCCAACGATCCCTCGACGGGTGATCCCCATGCTGCCGATGTCCGCGCTGCCGCTGCTCCTCGTGGCCCTGGCCGTGTCCGCCGCCGCACTCGCCGCGGACGACACCGCCCCGCCGACACGCAAGGATGACGTTGCCGACGTCCTCCACGGCACGCGCGTCGAGGACCCCTACCGCTGGCTCGAGAACGGCGCCGACCCGGCCGTCCGCGCATGGACCGCCCGGCAGTCGCAACGCACGCGGGCCTACCTCGACGCACTGCCCGTACGCGCCAGGCTCCGGCCCCGCATCGAGTCCTACATCAGCGAGTCCTCGCCCCAGTACTCCAGGCTGGTCGCGGCTGGCGGCCAGGTCTTCGCCAGGTACTTCGACCCGCGGTACCAGCAGCCCATGCTGCGCGTGCTCGGCCCGGAGCTCGACCCGGCGCAGGCACGCACCGTGGTCGACCCGAACACGCTCGACCCGACCGGGTCGACCGCGATCGACTGGTTCGTGCCCTCGCCCGACGGCAAGCTCGTCGCCGTGTCGCTTTCGCAGGGCGGTAGCGAGGACGGCAGCCTGCAGGTCTTCGACGCGACGACCGGGGCGCGGGTCGGCGAGGTCATCCCGCGCGTCAACCGCGCGACCGCCGGCGGCGACCTCGCCTGGGCGCCCGACGGGAGCGGCTTCTGGTACACGCGCTACCCCGGCGACGAACGCCCCGAGGCGGACCGTCAGTTCTACGTGCAGGTGTACTTCCACCGGCTGGGCGACGAGCACGCCAAGGACCCGCGCGTGTTCGGCGACGGGTTGCCCAAGGTGGCCGAGATCGGGCTGGACTACTCGCGCGTCGCGGATGCGCTGCTCGTCTCCGTCCAGAAAGGCGACGGCGGCGAGTTCGCGCACTGGGTCGCCGGCGGCGATGGGCGGTTCGTGCAGGTCACGCGTTTCGAGGACGGCGTGGATTTCGCGGCCTTCGGTCCGGACCGCGCGCTCTATCTCGTGAGCGAGAAGAGCGCGCCGCGCCGCCAGGTTCTCAGGCTCGCACCCGGCGTCACCGATCTCGCCAGGGCCAGGGCGATCGTGCCGCAGGGCGAGGACGCGATCCCGATCAATTTCTTCGGCGAAGACCCGCTGACCTTCGTCGGCGGACGCATGTACGTACGCTACCTCGCGGGCGGTCCGAGCCGTCTGCGGGCGTTCGCGCTCGACGGGTCACCGGCCGGCGAGATCGCCTTGCCCGACGTCGCCGCGGTAGCTGAGATCGAGCCCCTCGGCCAGGACCTGCTCTACAGCGTCGAGACCTACCTCGCCCCGGTGCGCTTCTACCGGCTGTCGAACGGTCGCAGCACGCCGACCGCGCTCGCGGTGACGAGCCCCGTCAGGTTCGACGACGTCGAGGTCGTGCGCACGTTCGCGATATCCCGCGACGGCACGCGCGTGCCCGTCAACATCGTCCGCAAGAAGGGGCTGCGGCTCGACGGCAACAGCCCGACTCAGCTGTACGGCTACGGCGGCTACGGCGTGAGCCAGGTGCCGGGCTTCCTGGGCGGCGCGCGCCGCGTCTGGTTCGACGCGGGCGGCGTGTACGCGATCGCCAACATCCGCGGCGGCGGCGAGTACGGCGAGGAGTGGCACAGCCAGGGCATGCTCACCCGCAAGCAGAACGTGTTCGACGACTTCATCGCAGCCGCCGACCTGCTGGTGCGCGAGAAGTACACGCGCCCAGAACGGCTGGCGATCCGCGGCGGCTCGAACGGCGGGCTGCTGGTGGGCGCGGTGATGACGCAGCGTCCGGAGCTGTTCCGCGCCGTCGTGGCGCAGGTGGCCGTCCTCGACAGCCTGCGGGTCGAGCTCGACCCGAACGGCGAGTTCAACATCACCGAGTTCGGCACCGTGAAGGATCCCGAACAGTTCCGCGCCCTGTATGCGTACTCGCCATACCATCGGGTGAAGGACGGAGTGAAGTACCCGGCCGTGTTCCTCTCCACCGGCGAGAACGACGGACGGGTCAACCCCATGAACTCCCGCAAGATGGCGGCGCGGCTGCAGGCGGCGACGACCTCGGGCCTGCCCGTGTACCTCGTCACGACGGGCGCCGCGGGCCACGGCCAGGGCAGCCCGCTCAGCGTGCAGATCGACCAGACGACGGACTACCTGGCGTTCCTGTTCGACCAGCTCGGAATGACGCTGTAGGAAGATCGGGTTCGCGGTGAGGAAGGGTGGCGCCGCCTCAGCGTCCGCGCCGCATCAGCCGCTGCGCCGCGCCGGCGAGTCGCGCGGTGGTCTGCCGCAGCGCGGGGGCGCCGACCGGCGGATCGATCTGCGCCATCGTGAGCTGGAACACGGCCTCCTTGAGCGCGGCGAGTCGCGGCGAGGCGAGCACGGTACGTCCCGACACCAGGAACGTGTCGAGATCGCCGAACGCGACCAGCATCGGCTTCGGCGCGGGCACGAAGTCGCGCAGCGGACGGCCGGCGAGCGCGCGACGCACGTTGCCCGCAGCGCAATTGCCCATCTGCTGCGCGTAGTACGCCTGCTTGCCGAGCGGACGCGGCAAGCCGGCTGCGTCGCCGGCCACGAACACGTTGTCGAAGCGCCTGCTGCGCAGCGACTGCGCCACGGGCGCCCACTGACGCGGCCGGTCGGCGAGCCCCGACTCACGCAGCAGCGGCGGCGCGGTGACACCACCGGTCCAGATGGTCAGGTCCGAGCGCAGCAACTCGCCGGACGCGAGCCGCACGCGTCGCGCAGTCACGGCCGTGACCCGCGTGCCGGTGATGAATCGCACGTCGCGCGGCGCGCAGTGCCTGCGCACCGCGGCGTCGACCGCCGGCGGCGTCCCCGACAGCAGGCGCGGCCCGGCCTCGACGACGGTCACGGCCATGCCTTCCGCTCGCCCATGGCGACGCTGGATCTCGCCCAGCGCCTCGATGCCCTCGAGCCCCCCGCCGACGATCACCACCGACCGCCGGCCGCGCTGCCGTGCGAGCGCCGCGAGCCTTCGTCCGATCTCTGCGCATTCGTCGACGCCCTTGAAGGACAGCGCGTGCGCGTCCACGCCGCGCACGCCGAAGGTCTCGTTCACGCCACCGACGGCGACGATGCAGGCGTCGAACGCGAGCTCGCGGCCGGTCGCCGTGACCAGCCGTCCCCGCCGCGCGTCGATGGCGCTCACCTCCGCGCGGACGAACCGGTGCCCGGCGCGGTTCACCAGCCGCTTGCGCGGCAGGCGCAGGTCCGCCGGGCGCTTCACGCCGGACAGCAGCTCGTGGATGTTCGGCAACCACTCGAACCACGGCGAACGGTCGATCACCGTCACCGCGTACTCGCGGCCGAGCTGCTGCGCGGCCGCGATGCCGGCGAAGTTCGCGCCGACGACGGCGATGCGGGGACGGGACCGGGTCGAGGCGGCCAACGGACGCGCTTCAGCCCGGCGGGTGTGCCGCCTTCCATTCCATGGCCGCACGCACGCGCCGCTCAACCGACGGATGCGTGTAGAACAGGAATTCCTGCAGCGGCTGCGGGCGCGGATTGCGGTACTCGGCGGTCTTGACCAGCGCCGAGGCCAGCGCGTCGGGCAGGTTCACGGTCTCGAGCGAGTAGCGGTCGGACTCGGATTCTTCCATCCGGCTCAGCGTGTTGACCACCGGCTGCGCGAGCAGCCCGAACAACGAGGCCATGAACAGCAGCACCGGCAGTCCCACCGGATCGCCGATCGAGGCGTCGCTGCCGAACGCGCGCGCGAAGCGCGGGAACAGCCGGTCGGCGAGGAAGAAGAACAGGATCGCGAGCGCCGAGAGCAGGAACACCAGACGCCACGTGTGCTTCAGCACGTAGTGGCCGATTTCATGGCCCGTGACCGCCTTTACCTCGTCGAGCGAGGCACCCTTGAACGCGACGTCGGAAATCGCGATACGCGCCGAGCCGGCCAGTCCCGAGACGTTGGCCGTGAAGTTGTTCGACTGTCGCGAGCCGTCGTAGACGAAGATCCGGTCAGTCGGCACCCCGACCCGCTCGGCCATCCCGACCAGCGCGTCGCGCACCTCACCCGCGGGCACCGGCTCGTACTTGTTGAAGATCGGCTCGATGAACACGGGCGCCGCGAGCAGGAAGGCCGAGAGCGCCGCCGCCGTGAGCCCGCCCGACCAGATCCACCAGCGCCGGCCGGCTCGCCGGATGAGCGCGTACACGCCCAGGAAGAACAGCGCTCCCAGCAGCGCCGAGATCAGGATCGCCGCGAGTCCCTGCCCGAGGAAGTCGACCAGGGGCTGGCTGGTGCGGCCGTAGGACTTCTCGCGCCACCACTCCTCGTACAGCGACCACGGCAGCGTCAGCAGCGAGGCGACGAGGAAGAAGACTGCTCCGACCGCGAAGGCACGGAAATTCGGGCCGCGCCGACCGAGCCTTGCCGCGACGCGATCGAGCAGCCGGGAGCGCACGACGATCCACGTGACCACCGCCGAGACCACGAGGCCCCACAGCAGCAGCCAGTGGTTGCCGGCCGTGTAGGCGGCGGCCTTGGTGAGCGCCTCGGTGCCGAGCGAGTCGATGTATGCCGCCGTGGCGGCCTGCGGATCGAATGACATGGCGCGACCTTGCGGGCCCGCCGTCCTGCAGTCAAGGCACCCGATGGGCGACCGGGATCTTCACGCCCGCGCGCCCGGGCGTCGCCTCGCGAGTGCCGTGGTCATTTGTACGCATTCGCCGCGCATTGCCGCCTCGCCCACGCAGCGCCCGTGCCCGAAGATCGAACTCCGCCCGCCGGAGCCCGCACATGAGCACGATCAAGGAAGATCCCGAACGCCTGCTGCAGCGGCTGCCCGAGGAAGCGCAATCCGGCGTGTCACCTGAGGGAATCGCGTTCAGCCTGGCGATCGAGCGTGTACTGGCCGACGCGCACGGCCGCCGCTCCGCGCGCGATCGCGACGAGGTCTCGCAGGTCCGGCGCGACGCGACCGGCCAACCCTAGGAACGGGCGAGGACGGGAGCGGCCCCGGTCGGTCCCTCGCGGCTGACAGGCCCTCCCCGGCCCGGCCGCCCCGTCCTCGAGCGGCAATGTGGAAGGTCGCGGGCTCAGGCGATGAGCCTCGATCGATCGTCGCCGCTCAGGCGCGTTCCAGCCGGATTGCATCCTCCGGACACGCCTCGACGCACTTCGCGCAGGCCTCGCAGGCGCCCGCGTTCGGCGTGAACGCCTGCTTCCACCCATGACCGAACCCCTTGAGCCTGCCACGCAGCGACAGCCCCGAGCGCTGTTCGGGCGGCAGTATCGCGATCGCAAACACGTTGCGGGGGCACACGGCGACGCACGCCGACTTGCCTTCGCAGCGGTTGCGGTCGATCACCGGAATCATCACGCCGGGCGGCTGCCTGCAGGTCGGGTCGTCTGGGGACATGCGTGCTCCGGGAAGCGGCGGGACGAGTTTTCGGACAGCAGGCGTCCCACGGTCTTTTACCGCATCGGGCCGGGTGCCCGACAGGACCCGGCCAACAGTCCACCCAAGAACCTTCGATGGAGCCGATCTCGACATCATCGGTTGTCAACGTCATAGCCCTGTGTATACTCATTATTAATGCCATTGACAGCGATCACCGACAGCTTGTGCCCCCGCTCCTGCGCTCCCTCCCCGATCACCTCGCCGACTGGCGCGGCACGGCCGCCGAGCTCGCGGACCGATGCAACGAGCTGCTCGCCGGCGTACCCTCCCTGGCCGACGACGCGGGCTCCGCGAACGAGCGCCTGGTGCGCCACTACGTGCAGGTGGGCATCCTCACGTCGCCCGATCGGGAAGGGCGCGAGGCGATGTTCAGGCGCCGGCAGATCGTCGAGTTCCTCGCGGCGCGCTACCTCCTCAAGGACGGCTGGCCGCTCGCCAAGGTGGCCGAGCTCGTGCGCGCCACCGACGTCGCCGGCCTCACCGAGCTCATCCCCTCCGAGCGGCCGCGCGCCCGCTCGGAGCGCACGGCAGTACCGCAGGCGATGCGCCTCGAATCGCCGCTCGCCCGTGCCGCCGGTATCTCCCGGCGCCGCGTGTCGCTCGAGGAGAACCTGAAGGCGCTCGGCAACCCGGACGGGCGGGCCGGGCGTAATCGAATGCTGCGCATCGAGCTCGCGCCGTGGTGCCACGTGTACGTGGACCCGCAGCAGCTCTGCGACTTGAGCGAAGACACCCCCGAGGTCCTCGGGGACGCGTTGACCCAAGCGCTCCTGGAAGAGCGCCTGCAGAAAGAAAAGTGACCATGACGACACCCATGCTGATCATCACGCCGCGCCGCGCCGCCCCGCCCTGCTGGCCGGCCACAACAACGAACTCGACGTCCTCGTCTGCGTGCAGGCCCCCGATGCCCCCGCGGAACTGCCGCAGCGCGCGCCGCCTGCGCCTCGAGGTCGAGGCCGCACCGGGCCTGCAGATCAATATGATCAACGACTACCTTGCCGACGGCGAGCACGCGTGGACGCTGCCGAGCCTCGCGTACGGCGGCGAAGCCTGGGCCGTCGTTCGCCTCCGCATCCCCGCACCGGCGCTGGAGGCCCCCGTCGAGGGCACGCTGGCCCTTGCGTCCTTCTCCCTGTGGTACTCCGCTCTCGACGGCCGGACCTACGCGATCCAGCAGGCTGCGCTGTCGCTGCCGGCGCTCCCGGCCTCGGCGTTCACCGCCATCGCCGAGGACGAACGCGTCGCGCACCGCGGCGCCGGCATTCCCACGTTCCTGCGTCGCAAGCCGAGCCAGGGCAACGCTGAGCGCAAGCCACCGCACTCGTAATTGATAGGGACACCCCCCATTCCCGGCCCAACCGATCTACTCGGCGAGGCTCATCCCACGACCCTCCTCGACGGGGAAATGACGCTTCGGGAGGGACAAACATGCTGAGCACGAAATACCGCGAGGCCCTCGACTTCGCCGCCGCGCTGCACCACGGCTACATGCGAAAGGGCACGGAGATCGACTACCTGTCGCACCTGCTGTCGGTGTCCGCGCTGGTCATCGAGCACGGCGGCACAGAGGACGAGGCATTCGCGGACCTGCTGCACGACTCGCTCGAAGACCGGGGCCACGGCTAAGCGAGCCGCTACCACGGCTCTCCCGCCACCGGCCGCGAATCACTTAAGCGCGACCTCGCCCTGCTCTTCCGCGATCGCGTCCGCGACATTGTCATCGCCTGTACGGATGACGAGGACTGTCCCGCTGGCCACAAGGAAAGTGACAAGTCCGTCGCAGCGTGGCACGAACGCAAGGAGCACTATGTCATGAAGGCCAGGAAGACCACCGACGCAGGCGGCCTGCTCCGCCTCAGGCGCTGACAAGCTCTACAATGCGCCCGCGATCCTGGGCCACTACCAGGAGGGTGGCGAGGTCCTCTGGAAGCGGTTCGGCGACAAGCAGAAGAGCGACCACCTCCGGTACTACAGCACCCTGGTCGAGGTCTTCGCCGAACGCGCAGCGGCGCTCGCGGACAAGGGTAACGCGCGGGTGGCGCGGGAGCTGCGGGTCGTCGTCAATCGGATCCGGGAGCATTCGCCGGCGGATCACGCGCACGACGTACGCGAGCCGGGGCCGGCGATCATGGGCTGACCGGCCCGGGCACCCCGACTTGAGCGGTCTAGCTCAACCGTACCGCGGGGTCACCTACGATCACGTAACTGCGGGCATCGTTGTGCGCCGTCCAGGTGTCAGCGATACCCAACGCGTCGATCTCCTTCTGGGTTTTCGCTTCCTCGATCTGCGCCCAGAGCATCGTCGCCAGCTGGGCATAACGGTCGTTGAAGCACTCCATCGCGGAACCAATCGGAATGCCGGCAGCGATCCGTTGGAGAGCGCTCTCGAAAGTCTGCAGCTGCGGTCCGACCTCCGGCCAAAGGAACGAGCAGCTCCAGGCGCGCTCCACGTGCGCGACCACCGCGAGCGCGCCACCCCGCGGATGGGACAGCAGGCGCCTCGGCAGGGCCGCGACGAAGGCACGCTGGGCAAGGGACTCCTGCTTCGCGAGACCCAGGTGCGAGAAGTCGTCGAGACGCGGCGTACCACCGCCGAAGCAGGCGAACAGGAAGGCCACCATCCCGGTCAGGTCCGCGTCGTCGGCGACATCCTCGCCGGCGAAATAGAAATCGCGAGGTATGGGCCCGCGATGATGGATCGGTCCCGGCCAGTCCTGGCACAGTAGCGAGCCCTGACGCGCGACCTGATCGGCGTGCCCGAACGGGAACCCCATGCCGTGGCTAGCCGTGAACAGCATGCGGGGCCTCGCGTTGCCGCCCAGCAGTTCACGGAGTCTGGCTTTCGTAGCTTCGGCGCCGAGGATGCCGTCGACCGTCCAATCAGGATGGCCGTGCGAGAAACTCGCCGACAGTGGCCGCACGAGCTGGTCTGCACTTGCCTGCGTTGCCTGGTCGTCGGAATTTCGGACAGCAAAAAATGTGGCCCGCTTCGGCAGGCCGCCACCCAGCGTCTCGGCCCGCACCATGCTGCGGGCGTAGCGCGCGTAGTCTTCCGGGGCATCGAACGCGATGCGTCCGACCGCAAACTGCACATCCAGTTGGTACTGGAACCGGAACGGAATGTCCTCTGGCTCGCCGACGATCATCAGGTAGTACGGCATACGCTCCGGGTCCACTACGCCGGCCGGTTCATGCCGCCACCGCCTAAGGAAATCCCAGCTTTGCTCCCCTGGTCGATGACCGTCCAGGCCAACGAACTCCCGGTAGAGTCTGCCCGCCTGTGCCGCGCGGTGCTCGAGCAAGGGCCGTAGCGCCTCGCGAGTCGCCTCGTCGGCGTCGCGCCCGAAGATCACACCCCAGCCTGCCTGCGCCAAGTCATTCGCGTCCACGCCGGCTTTCGGGGCGCCGAGCGTGCTGTGCGCCTGTGAGTCCCTGCGCCACCTCAGTTGGCGCAGGTGCTCCGCATCCAGCTTCTCCCTCAGAGCGACCCGCGCAACGTCGCGCCCCGACATCGGCGGCACCAAGTAGCCGCCCGTCTCCACGTCAATCCCGTTGAAGACAAATAGATTGCTTTCCATGGCCGACGGTCCCCGGCTGATTCTGTACCCGGTCGCAGACTGGGCGATATACGCGAAGACCATGCTCGGGCTCGTATCGCAACATTCCCACACCGAGGAAGGCACGGATGGAAGCAGTCGACAAATGTGTTACCTGTGCAGAAAGACCACGGTTCCTGAATGCCCGCGCAACCAGAGCGCTGACCGAACCTGACATACGTAGGCCGTGACTCATGGCTCCCGTCAACGCATCGAAGGGTTATCCCGAACTTAGAATCAGTTTTCATGTTCGTGATGAGCTCGACGATCGCTGCTATGGCGTCGAATTGAACGGCACATTCCCAGACGACGCATCCGATCATTTCTATGGGCCGTTCTGGGTCGAGTTCGACTGGGATGATGCGGACAGTCTCGCCGTGACGATGGTCTCGCCCGAAGAGACGGACCGCTACGGCCGGTGGCTCACCGGCGCGTTTTTCAAGGATCCCGAACTCCGCGAGCGCTTTGCCTGGGCCCGCGGCGAGGCTGATCGCACGGACTCGCCCCTGCGCGTTCGGCTATGGCTGACTCCTGCGACCCCGCGCCTGCATGGCGTGCTGTGGGAGCGCTTGCAGGAGCCGGATACAGGCCGGCCGCTTGCTCTGAACCCCCGTCTGCACCTGTCGCGTTACCTCTCCGGGGGGCGATCACACGCATTGAAAATGCAGCCCAGGGACCGGCTGCGCGCGCTCGTCGCGATCGCGAACCCCGCAGGGCTCGATAACCAGAGCGTCGCAGGTCGCGACCTTGCACCAATAGTGGTCGAGAGCGAGTGGCAACGCGCCGAGACCAGTCTGCAGTCCATCACTATCGAGCGACTGGCCCAACCAGAGCACACCACTCTGGAGAACCTGATGACCCGGCTGCGCGAGGGCTTCGACATCCTGTACCTCGTTTGCCACGGCGCGCTGCTCGACGGCGAGCCGTGGCTGTGGCTTGAGAACGATCAGGGCGGCATCGATCGCGTCGCGGGCACAAGGCTCGCCGCACGGCTCGCGCAGATACAGGAACTGCCGCGCCTCGTGGTGCTCGCATCGTGCCAGAGCGGTCTGGGCGAGGGGTCTCTGATCGGCGACGGGGGCGAACTCACGGCCCTCGCGCCCCGACTCGCCGAGGCGGGCGTACCCGCGGTCATCGCGATGCAGGGCGACGTGCGCATGCAGACGGCGAGCAAGTTCTTTCCGACCTTCTTCGAAGAACTGCTGAAGGACGGGCAGATCGACCGCGCCGTTACGGTCGCGCGCACCGCCATCGCTGAGTGCTCGGACTGGTGGGTGCCGACGCTCATCACTCGCCTGAAGGTCGGGCGCATCTGGTCCGAGCACGGTGGCGAGGCCAAGTTCTCGCGCGTCGGTGAGGTCGCTGAGAAGGTAGGCACGAATAGTTGCACGCCTATCCTCGGACCGGACCTCGTCACCACGTGGACCGGCTCGCCGATGGCGCTCGCGCAGCGCTGGGCTCTGCGCTTCGAATATCCGATGGCGCCGCCGGAGCGCGAAGGCCTGCCGCAGGTCGCCCAGTACCTCGCCTATCACCGGGACCCGAAGACGATGGCCGACCAGCTCCTCGGCTATCTGCGCGAGTACATGGTCGAACATTTCCCGGACGACCTCCCGCCCGATGCGAAGGTCCGCAGCAAGACCCTTGTCCACGATCTCCTGAACCACGTGTGGGGACGTCATCTCGACAAGTTGCGCGAGCAGGCTGCCGGCAGTGACTCGCTGGCGAAGGACCCGCACTGGCTGCTCGCGCAGATGCCGTTCGCGGTCTACATCCTGACGACGCGGGACGACCTGCTCGAAGAGGCGCTGCGCAAGGCGGGCAAAGATCCCCAATTGGAAGTCTGTCGCTGGCGGGTGTTCGAAGAAGACTTTGCGGCCTGGCCGCAGTCGGTCTTCACGAGGGAACCGTTCTACCGGCCCACGCCGGAGCGACCGCTGGTCTTCCACGCCTTCGGGCACATCCGCTGGCCCGACACCCTGGTGCTCACCGAGGACAATTTCTTCGACTACCTGATCGGCATCACGCGCAACGAGCAGTGGATACGGACGAGCGAGAAAGGCGAGACGGGCAAGGCCGCGATCCCGGAGGTCGTCCGCACGGCGCTGAGCTGGCGCAGCCTGCTGTTCCTGGGATTCCGTGTCTCGGACTGGGAGTTCCGCACGTTGTTTCGAAGAATTCTCGCGCAGGAACAGAGCGTCTGGACGGCAAAGTCGGCCGATTTCAGGAGAAAGTACAAGCACGTGGCGGTGCAGCTGGAACCCTCCGCGGGCGGTGAGTTCCTGGAGCCAGAGGGTGCGCGGGAGTACCTGCGGGAGTACTTCGACCCCAGTAACGTCAGCATTCAGTGGGGTACGGCGAGTGCCTATATCGAGGCACTCTACGACGCCTGGAAGGCCGCCGGCTCGCGGGTGCCCAGCCCCGAGGACCTCGACCGCATCCGGTGAAGCGATGGCCGCACATAACCCATACGTTGGGGCACGGGCGATCGCCGAAGGCATGCGGCTGCATGGTCGCGATGCGGAGACACGAGACCTCGCTCGACTGCTCCTGACCGAGCGGATCGTCTTGCTGTACTCGCCCACCGGGGCAGGCAAAACCTCGCTCATCCAGGCGGGGCTGATCCCGCTGTTACGCCGGCAACCGGGCCTGTGCGTGTACCTGATCCGCGGACTGCGTCCAGCGGAGACCGATGCCGGTCTCGGCATCGGCAACCGCTACCTCGCGAGCCTCGTCGGACAACTCGACGCAACGCTGCCGGAAGAACGACGCCGCTGCTTCGACTGGCACGCTCCCGGAGCGTCGCTGCGCAACTACCTCGACCGATGGCGAGCTGAGGGCGAAGCCAGTAGTCATTGCGAAGGGCTAGTACTCCTGCTCGATCGCTTCGAAGACCTGCTGTTCCAACCCGACGACCATCCGGACAAGGAAGCGTTCTTCCGCGAACTCGGCCAGTCGCTGAGCGACCGACGCCTTCACGGCCTTCACGCGCTATTCATCATGGGCGAGCGGCACATCGCCGAGCTGGACGAATACCTGCATCTCGTCCCGACCGGACTTGCTCGGCGCTATCGGCTCGGCCCACTCGACCGGGACCAGGCGCGGCAAGCGATCATTGGCCCGGCGCAAGAGCAGCAGGTGCAATACGATCCGCTCGCCGTCGAGGCGTTGCTACAGAGGCTCACCGAACGCAGCGGCCCGCGGTCAGCGCCCAGTAAGTGGATCGAACCACTGCAACTCCAGATCGTGTGCGAGCGGCTCTGGGAGGACCGCTTTGCGTCGCCGTCGACGCCCGCGAGCGTGATCACTGTCGCGGACGTCGAGGCATTCTCCGTCGAGTCTGCCCTCGAGGACTACTATGCCGACACCGCGCAGTCCGCCGCGAATGCCGCAGGGATACCCGAGCGCGACGTGCGCGAGTGGATCGAGGACCGGCTCATCCTGCCGTCCGGCGCACGCGGCCAGGCGCTGCGCGCGGATACGCTCGAGCCCACCCTGCCGGAACTTGCCACCGAGGTTCTGGAGCAGGCACACCTCGTCCGGCTGCAGATCCTGGGCGATAGCCGCTGGTACGAACTAGTCCACAACCGACTCGTAGACCCGATCCGGCGGAGCAACAGGCGCTGGTTCGAGCATAACCTCGCGCCGGTGCAGCGCGTGGCCCATGAATGGTGCCGGGCGAAGACGCCCGATCGACTGCTGCTGTCGACAGGGGAATGGCTGAAAGCCTGGCGCTGGCGGCGTGATCACCAGAACGAGCTCCGCCCAGAGGAAAGCGAGTTCTGGCGGCGCTCGACTCGCCGGCTGCTGCAGTCACGCGTATTCCCTGCCGTTGCGGTACTGGTGATCGCGGCGGCGGGTGCGGCGGGATACTGGAGCTGGCGGGAAAACGAGGCAGAGAAGGCGGCGCGTCAGCTGCAACAAATGCTGGTCAGGCTCGGACACGCCAAGGAGATGGCGCTCGAGCGATCGCTGGACAGCGCCCTGATCGACGGCGCGCGGACGGCTGGCCGCGTGCAGAAGCTACCGCGCGGCGAGATTCGCGACCGGCTCAAATTCTCCGCCCGCGACACCCTCATGACGGTACTGCGAAGCTCACGCAACGTGCGCGCCCTGGTGGCCCACGACGACGCCCGGATGAACACCGTGGCCATCCGACCCGGATCGGACGACGCGACGTTCGCGTATGGCGGCACAGGCACGGGCGGGCAAGTCATGCTCGTCACCTACCGCGACGACGGAGTGTTCCAGGAGGCGACCCATGCGGCCTGCGACGGGGGTCGGGCCATCAAGGCGCTCGCGTTCAACCCGCAGGGGACACTGCTCGCGCTGGGCTGCGCAGACGGACGCGTCAGCGTGTGGTCGACCGACGACTGGACGATGCGTGCCGGGTGGCGGGCCCACAAGGAAAGGACGCTGACCGTGGCGTTCGATCGCCACGGCACGACCGTGGCATCCGGCGGGCACGATGACAATGCCGTGAGGGTGATGCCGCTCTCGGCGGTCGGTGCAGCCATGCTCGACGTGCCTCGGGAGTTGAAGGCAGAGCAGATCCCTGTTCTCCCACCCGGCCAGCGCCTCGTGCAGAAGCGGAATATCCGCGGCGGCGTCTGGGCACTGGCTTTTTCGCCGCGAGAGGACATCCTGATCGCTGGCGATGGCAAGGCCGGCCTATGGCTCTGCAGCCTCGGCCCCGCCGCTGCGTGCCGTAATGTACGCCCCAGCGGCGAGCGCGACGCGATCATCGAGCTGGCAGTGAGCCCCGACGGCGGATGCATTGCAGCCGGCACTTTCCAGGGCGGTGTCTCTCTCTGGGACGAGAAGCTGTCGTCCTCCCAGGACCTCGGCAGCCAAGCGGCGCTCGCCCACGGCCTCGCATTTGCGACGGACGGTGACATCACCTGGCTGTGGGTGGGACGCTCGACGCATCTGAGCCGCATCCAACTCAGGAACTGTCGGCCCGTCGGGGAGAAATTCGCGCTCGAAGAAGCCGAGGGATCGCTACTGGTCGGAGACGAAGTCACTGATGTTGCTTTCCACACCGGGCGACGCGTACTTGCAGTCACCACTGCCGTGGGCTATCTCGCACTGATCAGCGAAGTCGACGAACCAAACGAACGCGTGGAGCGCGTCGTGCGCATCGTCGACGGCGCGCGGCCCGCCGAGCAGGACCCGGGTTGGCGCGGTGCACTCGCGGCCGATGACGGCTGGGTGTCGCGACTGGTAGTCGGCCGCGAGCTCGAGGATAAGTTGTTCATCGTGCGCGTGGAGCACGGAGGCGCGCCGCGCGTGGATGGCTCCGTCGTCGCCGGACAACGCGGCGTGAAGCGCGTGACGGCCAGCGTCGCCGGCCGCATCGTCGCGACGCTCGGCCAGGACGGTTCAATCCGGTTCTGGCAGTTGATCCGCGAATCCGAACTCGTGCCACATCCGGTTGCCAAGGACGTACAGAACCCGTGGCGTCTGGCCAGCGACGCGGCATTCAGTCGGAACCTGCCTCCGCCGTTCGAGGGGGCGGACACGAAGGAAGTATCGCCCCTCGTCACGAATTTCCCTCCCGACCGGATCCTCCTGAGCCCGGACGGCAGCCTGCTCGCATGCCTGTTCAAGGTTACCCACGGCGTGCTGCTGGTCGACCTGAACGACCCCGCGTCGTCCTGGTGGGAGCCGACGAGCGGGGAGAAAGGCGCCGGGGCGACGCCACCGCTGGAACTCGCCTTCGACCAGGACGGGACCGTGCTGGCCGCCGGGAGCGACCGGATCTGGCTCTGGGAGGTCAATAACCATTCACTCAAAGCGCGTGCGACGAACGAGATGAGACTCAGTGGCCTCGCGTCCACGGTGGCTGAACTCGCGTTTGCCACAACCCCTCGCGGCCGCAGCGTCGTGATCGCTGGGGGTGCCAACGGACAGATCTTCGTTTGGGACGCGCGTAACGGCAACCTGAAGCGCAAGCTGCGCGCCGGCTCTCAGCAGGTCGAGCAGATGGCGTTCCTGCCCGCCAAGGACCTGCTGGCCGCTGCGGACAAACTCGGCAGGGTCACCCTGTGGGACACTGGCGAGTGGCAGTCCATGGCAATGACTTCGCGTTCGGAAAGCACGGAGCCTACGCGCTTCCTGAGCTTCGCCCTGGGCGGCGATGCGCTCGTGAGCGGCGCAGACAATCTCAGGGTGTGGGACATCAACGTCCGGTCACTGCGCGATAAGACGTGCGACGTGCTGGCGTTCCAGCCGGGCGTGACGGTCAGCCGACGCGTCAACGACGCCTGCGCCTCGAACGACGGGAACTAGGTCGCGGCTCGTCAGGCCTGCTTCGCGCTCCGCACCGCCCTGATCGCCCGCTCGAAGAATCGCTTCGGGATCGGCGGTGACTCGTCGTCCACCTCGGCCCAGCGCTCACGGAATCCGCGCAGCGCCGCCTCGCGCTCGCCTGCACCGCTCGGCCAGCCGACGGTCAGGTACTCCTCGAGCTCGCGCCGCAGCTGGCCGAAGCGGATCCCGGCGTGCTTGTGCTTGGCGGCCGTCTCCGCGGCCCGCAACGAGGTCTGCAGCGCCGCGAGGATCGCGGCGAGGAGTCCCAGCGCGCCCGCCAGCAACGCCGGCTGCCCGCCCTCGGTCGCGGCGAACGCGCTCGTGCCCGAGATCGCCGCGCACACCGCCGTGCCGACGCCCAGCCACAGGTTGAGCTGGTCGTACCAGCGCGAAGCGTTCCAGTGGCCGCGATGCAGGATCTTCAGCGATACCAGCCAGTCCTTCGGATAGCGGTCTTCGTCGTGATGTTCCTCGCTCATGTGCCTCTCCTCCTCACCTGGCTGCCCGGCGTGCCGAGTCCACGAACGCCACGCCGCCGTTCTTCCAGCGCTCGCGCAGCACGAACTTCTGGATCTTGCCCGACCCGGTCAACGGGAAGTCCTCGACGAATACCCAGTAGCGCGGCGCCTTGGGAGCGGCCAGCCGCTCGCGGACGTGCGCGCGCAGCGCCTCGACGTCGGGGAGCTCGCCCGCGATGCGGACGAACGCCGCCAGCTCCTCGCCCATGCGCGCATCCGGCACGCCGATCACGGCTACCTCGGTCACGGCCGGGTGCTCGATCAGCGCCGCCTCGATCTCCGCCGGGAACATGTTCTCGCCGCCGCGGATCACCATGTCCTTGAGCCGGCCGGTGATCCGGCAGTAGCCGCGCTCGTCCATGGTGGCGAGGTCGCCAGTATGCAGCCAGCCGTCCGCGTCGAGCGCCGACGCCGTGGCCTCGGGCTTGTCGAAGTACTCCTTCATCAGCATGCAGCCGCGGACGCAGAGCTCACCCACGGCGCCGAAGGGCACGGGCTCGCCCGTGTCCGGGTCGGCGATCTTCACTTCCGCCCGCGGCAACGGCCGACCCACGGAACAGGCCTTGTCCTCCGGCGCGTCGTCGAGCCGCGTCTGCGTGATCAGGGGCGACGCCTCGGTCTGGCCATACACGATGCAGAACTTCACTCCGAGCCGCGACTCCATCGAGCGGACGATTTCCGGGGGCACGCTCGCCCCGCCCGCGACGGCCACGCGCAGGCTGGTCAGATCGCGCTTCCCGAACTCCGGATGCTCCAGCATGGCGATCATCATGGTGGGCACGCCCAGCATGTGCGTGGCCCGCTCGGTTTCCATCAGCTCGAGCAGCCGGCCGGGATCGAACGCGGGCAGGAACGCGTGCGCCGCCCGCGCCTGAATCGTGCCGAGCGCGGCCATCACGCAGCCCGCAGTGTGGAAGAACGGCATTGCGTGTGCGTAGACGTCGCCCTCCCGCATCCCGACGAGCCGCGCGTAGAACCGCGAGTTGTTGGTCAGCCCGCGGTGGTGCAGCAGCGCGCCCTTGGGTGACCCGGTGGTGCCGGAGGTGTACTGGATCTGCGCCGGGTCGTCCGGCGTGACCGCCGGCAACGCCGCGTTTCCGTCCCCACCCGCCAGGAACCCGTCCCAAGCCTCGAACCGGACCACCTCGCGCAGGCCCGGCAGCCCGGGCCGCACCTCCGCGATCCACTGGCGCATCGGGTTGCCGCGGAATGAGTCCGCGTGGAAGACGCCGGCCGAGCGCGACTGTCGCAGCACGTACTCGAGCTCGCGCGCGCGGTTGGCCGGATTGACCGTGACGAGCACCAGCCCCGCCAGCCCTGCGCCAAGCTCGAGCAGCAGCCACTCCGCGACGTTCGGCGCGTACACGGCGATGTGCTCGCCGGGCTCGAAGCGCGCGAGCAGCGCCCGCGCCACGCGTTCGCTCTCTCGCAGCAGTTCGGCGTAGGTCCAGGTGCGCCGCTCGCCGGGCTGCAGGCCCCAGGCCACGATGGCCGGGCGCGAACCGGCCGCTGCCGCGGCGTCGCGCAGGATCGAACCCACTGTGGTCTCGAGCACGGGGTCTGCGACGTCGGCCGGCCAGTGGGACCGCCGTTCGGTATCCATGGAGGGTTCTCCCCTGCGGGCGGTCCGGCCGGCTGGCGTCGGCCGCACAGCATTGTTGTTGCGCGCAGCCGAAGATACCAGATCCCGTCCGGCTTGCCGCGCCGCGCCGCGCCGGTCACTGGGCGAGACGCGCTCCGCGCTCCGCGAGCAGCTCGCGCAGCACCGACCGATGACAGCGCGCCTCGTCAGCGCAGTAGCAGCCGACCGAGAAATCCGCCGTGTGCGACAACGCCGCCAGCGTGTCGAGCAATGCCCGGTTGTCGGGGCGCTTCATCTCCGCCCGGTAACGCCGGACGAAACCCCGCCATTCCCGGTCCGTACCGGACGCGAGCGCCGCCCGGGCCGACTTGAGCGGTGGCCTCCGCACCGTGCCGATCCGCAGCCCCTCGCCTGGCAGCCGCTCGCTGCCGAGCCGCACGATGCGTACCGTCATGTCTTCACCTTCCGTGCGAGCGAGGCGAACGCACCGCGCGTGTACTGCGCCAGGCGGTCCGCGTCGGGCAGCGCCGAGGCGTTGCACGTGTAGCCGATCACCACCTGCCCGGCATACGACATGAACGTGATGTTGAGGCCCATCCCCGAGATCAGCGTGGACACCGGGCACAACGCCTCGAGCCGCGCCCCACCGAGGTACAGCGGTTCGGCGGGGCCGCGTACATTCGAGATCAGCACGTTGGACGGCAGGAAGAAATCGGCCGACCCGCGCGGCAGGACCGCGAGCGTCTCGCCCACGGCGAAGCTGAGCACCGCGTACGCGTAGGCCGCGTCGCGCGGCAGGCTGCGGATGCGCTGCTTGGCCTCGCGGGTGTTGGCGACGATCTGGCGCATGCGCCGCGCGATTGGCGCGGACGGCGTGCCGAGCGGCGTCCAGAACACGGACACCTGCGTGCTCGCCCGCTTCGCCTCCGCCCGCTGCAGCGACACGGGGCAGATCGCGACCAGCTCGCGGTCGGGTGGCCGTCGCAGGGTGCGCAGGTAGCGGTTCATGCCGGCGTCGAGCACACACAGCGCCACGTCGTTCAGCGTCGCGTCCCACGCCCGCGCCACCGCCTTCATGGCCGCGAGCGGCAGCACGATGTGCGAGATCGCCCGCGCGCTGTGGATCGGTTCGTTCATCGGCGTCAGCGGTGCGGTGAACGGACGGGTCTCCGCGCGCGAGTAGCCGCGCAGGCCCGCCAGGCTCTCCTCGAACAGCCGCCCGGAGCCCCAGCCGGCCGCCAGGATGCCGCGCGCGGCATTCTCCACCTCGTGCGCGAGCCGCGGGAGCGGCTCACGGCGCTCGGCATGGCGCGGCGCCGGCAGCGTGGTCTCGACGAGGGTGCGGATGCGCCGGTCCCGCGAAGAACGCGACAGCGAGCGATGCACGAGCTCGATGCCCGACTCGCCGTCTACCAGCGCGTGGTGGACCTTGACGAACAGCGCGAAGCGGTTGCGCTCCAGGCCATCGATCAGGAACACCTGCCAGCACGGGCGGTCGCGCTCGAGCATCGGCTCGTGCAGTTCCGCGACCAGGGCGTGCAGTTGCGCGTCCGAGCCCGGCGCCGGCAGCGTGCGCTGCTGGACGTGCCAGTCCATGTCGAGGCGGTCGGCCTCGTGCCACTCGGGCATGCCGGCACGGAACAGCACGGGGACGCGATTGAAGGGTGGCACCGGCCTGGCGCGTCGGTAGGCCGCGACGACCTGCTGCACCGCACGAGCGCCGCCGCGAGGCGGCCGCTGGAAGATGAGCACGGCGCCGACGTGCCGCGGGTTGTCCCGGTTCTCCGTGAGGAAGAACATCAGGTCGAGCATCGGGATCGCGATACCCATGGCGTCTCTCCCCGTGCGACCCAGTCTGCGCTCCAGCGCCGGCGGCGGAAAATAGGGGACATTCACCGTTTGGTTGCTGCGGCGCAGCGCAATCCGGTCCCGCGGCCGTCCGCCGGCCCGCCCACCCCCTGCTACCATGCAACGCGACAGCCAGTCGCTGCTACGGGGAATTCGTTTCACTTCGTACAGGCGGGAGATACAACATGCGTTACGCAGATCCAGGCTCTGCCGGCTCCAAGGTCACCTTCAAGCCGCGCTACGACAACTTCATCGGCGGCAAGTGGGTCGCTCCGACGCGCGGCCAGTACTTCGACAATCCCTCGCCGGTGAACGGCAAGGTCTTCTGCCAGGTGGCCCGCTCCACCGAGGAGGACATCAACCTCGCCCTCGATGCAGCGCACGCGGCGGCCGACGCCTGGGGCCGCACACCGGTCGCGCAGCGCGCCGTGATCCTCGGCAAGATCGCCGACCGCATCGAGGCCAACCTCGAGATGATCGCGGTCGCCGAGACCTGGGACAACGGCAAGCCGGTGCGCGAGACGCTGGCGGCGGACATCCCGCTCGCGGCCGATCACTTCCGCTACTTCGCCGCCTGCGTGCGCGCCCAGGAAGGCACACTCGCCGAGATCGACGAGACGACGGTCGCCTACCACTTCCACGAGCCGCTCGGCGTGGTCGGCCAGATCATCCCATGGAACTTCCCGATCCTGATGGCGGCGTGGAAGCTCGCGCCGGCGATCGCGGCCGGCAACTGCGTCGTGCTCAAGCCCGCCGAGCAGACGCCGGTCGGCATCCTGCTGGTGGCGGAGCTCATCGCCGACCTGCTGCCGCCGGGCGTGCTCAATATCGTCAACGGCTTCGGGCTCGAGGCCGGCAAGCCGCTCGCCTCCTCGAACCGCATCGCGAAGATCGCGTTCACGGGCGAGACCACGACCGGCCGGCTGATCATGCAGTACGCCAGCCAGAACCTGATCCCGGTGACGCTCGAACTCGGCGGCAAGAGCCCGAACGTCTTCTTCGAGGACGTGATGGCGCACGACGACGACTTCCTCGACAAGGCGCTCGAGGGCTTCACGCTGTTCGCGCTCAACCAGGGCGAGGTCTGCACCTGCCCGAGCCGCGCGCTGGTGCAGGAGAGCATCGCCGACAAGTTCATGGAGCGCGTCGTCGCGCGCGTGAAGGCCATCAAGCAGGGCCATCCGCTCGACACCGACACCATGATCGGCGCACAGGCCTCGACCGAGCAGATGGAGAAGATCCTTTCCTACCTCGACATCGGCCGGCAGGAAGGCGCACAGGTGCTCACCGGCGGCGCCAAGGCCGTTGTCGGCAGCGACATCGCCGGGGGCTACTACATCCAGCCGACGATCCTCCGCGGACACAACAGGATGCGCGTCTTCCAGGAGGAGATCTTCGGCCCCGTGGTGTCCATGACGACGTTCAAGGACGAGGACGAGGCACTGAAGATCGCCAACGAGACGCTGTACGGGCTCGGCGCGGGCGTGTGGAGCCGCGACGGCAGCCGCGCGTACCGCATGGGCCGCGGCATCAAGGCCGGCCGCGTCTGGACCAACTGCTACCACCTGTATCCGGCGCACGCGGCATTCGGCGGCTACAAGCAGTCGGGCATCGGCCGCGAGACCCACAAGATGATGCTCGACCACTACCAGCAGACCAAGAACCTGCTGGTGAGCTACAGCCCGAAGGCGCTCGGGTTCTTCTGATGGTAGAGCGGGTCTCCGCCACGCCGGCGGCGCTCGAGCTGATCGCCGTGCTGCGCGAGCAGCACGGCGACCTCATGTTCCACCAGTCCGGGGGCTGCTGCGACGGTAGCTCGCCGATGTGCTATCCGCGGGGCGAGTTCCTGGTCGGCGATTCGGACGTAAAGCTCGGCGAGATCGGCGGCACGCCCTTCTACATGAGCCGGGCGCAGTTCGAGTACTGGCAGCACACGCACCTGACGATCGACGTCGTGCCGGGACGCGGCGGCATGTTCTCGCTGGAAGGGTCGACCGGCCGCCGCTTCCTGACCCGGTCGCGGCTGTTCAGCGATGCGGAGGCCGAAGTGCTCGTCAACCAGCCGCCACCGTAATAGGAAAATAGGGGACATTCACCTGTTTCCCCTTCCCTCCTGTCTTACTCCGGCCCAACCACCGACAGTCCCTTGACGCGGCGCAGCGCGCGATCGTGCGTGACCAGTGCGGCTGCTCCTGCCCGGATGGCAGTAGCGACCTGGATCGCATCCGGGACCCGCAACCGATGGGCGGCACGGATTCGCGCGGCCCCGACGGCGAGTTCGGCATCGAACGGAATCACTTGCCATCCGGCGCTTCGAGTGAGCGCCTCGCGGTACTGGCCCGTCAGCAACTCGTTGCCTGTGCGCAGCGGGCCCGTCATCATGCCGCCATGCTTGCCTGCACCCGCGCCATCAGCCCCACCCTCGCCGACTGCGAACTCACTCACCTCGGGCGCGAGCCGCTCGACGTGGCAGGCGCCGCCCGGGAGCACCACGCCTACGAGGCACTGCTCGAGCAACTCGGCGCCACCGTGCGACGCCTGCCCCCGCAGCCGGACCTGCCGGATGCCGTGTTCGTAGAAGACACCGCCATCGTCCTCGACGATCTCGCCGTCATCACCCGTCCCGGCGCCGCCTCGCGACGCCCCGAGACGGCCTCGACGGCAGCAGTCCTCGCTGCCTACCGACCGCTCACGCACATCGAGGCCCCCGCGACGCTCGACGGCGGCGACGTCATGGTGGCGGGCCGCCGCGTGTACGTCGGCCTCTCCTCACGCACCGACCGCCTGGGCGTCGAGCAGCTCACGGTAATGCTTCGCCCGCTCGACTACGAGGTGATCCCGGTGAGCTTCGGCGGCTGCCTGCACCTCAAGTCCTGCGTCACGGAGGTGGCCGACGGCCTCGTCCTGCTGAACCCGGACTGGGTGGAGCCGACCGTTTTCACGGGATACCGCGCCGTCACCGTCGACCCGACGGAACCGCACGCCGCGAACGCCCTCGCGCTCGGCGGCTCCGTCATCCATCCTGCGCATTTCCCGCGGACGCGCGCCCGCCTCCATGCGGAAGGCCTGCGCGTCGAGCCGATTCTGATGGCGGAGCTCGCCAAGGCCGAGGCCGGCGTGACCTGCTGCAGCCTGCTGGTGTGGTAGCTTTCTCATCATGCCTCGCCGCCCGGACCTCGACGCCGCCGTCGATCACCTGAGCAGCTACACGAGCCGCGAGCCGTGGCCGGCCCGCCGCCGGGAACACCTTGCGACGATGCTCGGCCGGATCCCGGCACTCTACGGTCTCGACTTCGAGAGCCTGTTCGAGGAGATCCACCAGATCGGCCACCTGTCCTCGATGGTCGGATTCGTCGAGGAAGCCTTCCTGTCGGCGGAACACGGCGAAGAGCGCGTGAACCCGATCGACGACTACCTGCGTCGCCGCGGCTGGCAGGAAACGCCGCGCGCCCGCGAATACCTGCTGGGCATCCAGAGCACGCCGCCCTCGCTGTACGAGGTGCAGGACATCGGCTGGGGCGAGTGGATCGAAGTGCGCGACCGCCTGCGCGGCGGACCCACCCAGCGTATCGGCGAGCACAGCGCCAGCCAGACCCTGCAGCGCTGGGACTGTCTCGTTGGCCGCGTCGTGCAGCCGCGCGGCGAACTCATGCTGACCGGCGGCGTGCTGTCCCTCACCCTCGACACGGCGGACCGGATCGAGGATCTCTACCGCCGCGTCACGAAGGCGGGCAGGACGTCCGTCGCCGCGCTCGCGGACGAACTCGGCGTGGCGCCCGAGAAACTTGGCGACGCGGAGAATGCGGCGCTGCGGTTCGTCGACCGCATCTGCTTCAGTGTCTGGCTCATGGCACTGCTCGATGCGGCGCGTCGTCCCCTGCCGACGCTGCACAACACCGACGGCGACCCGCTGCTGTTCGCCCGCGCCCGCCTGCCCGTCGCCGCCGGAGCCGCCGACGAGATCGGCCGCGCGCTCGACGCACTGGCGGGCTGGGAACGGGAGCAGGCCGGCGAGCCGCGCTGGACGTGGGCCAGGGACCCGCTGGACAAGATGCCGACGATCCTCGGCACCGCCCGGCTCGAGCGCGACGCGCTGGTCGTCGAGACCAATTCCAGCCAGCGGATGGAGCAGGCACTCGCCGCGCTGCGGGTCGCCCTCGGCCCTCTCGTGGGCGAGGCGCTTACGAGCTACGAGGATCCCGCGCACGCCCTGAGCGAACGCGGCGCACGCACGGAGTCGAAGCGGGACGATCGGGCCGACACTCTGCCACCCGAGGACACGACAGCCATCGCGGAGGCGCTCACCCGCGTCAAGGACGCGCACTACCGGCGCACGCTCGACGAGCCCGTGCCGATGCTCGGCAATCGCACGCCGCGCCAGTGCGCCCGCAGCAAGCAGGGCCGCACGCGGCTGGTACGCTGGCTGAAACAGCTCGAGAACGGCGAACTGCAGCAGGCGGCACGCAGCGGGGCCGCGCCCTACGACATGGCCTGGATGTGGCGGGAGCTCGGCGTCGAGTCCGAGGGCTGATCGCGACGCCCGCCCCATCCGGAACGACGCGGCCACCGACCTGGCGTCACGCGTTAGCGCCGATCCGCGGCATGGCCGGCAGCGGCGCGAGCCTGCGTGTCGACCTTCTTCCGCTCCTGCTCGGTCCGCAGCTGCTGCATGAGCTCCTCGTAGTACGGCTTCTCCTTCAGGCTCGCTCGCGACCCCGGGAAGTAGGCGAGCGCAACCTTCGCGTAGTCCTGCTCCCACTTCTCGACGACGATCGCGATGCGCCGCCCGTTGGTCAGTCGCGTGTTGTCGATCATCGGGAAGTCGAAGTGACTGACGTCGAAGGGAATGTCGACCTCCGGCTCCTCCGCAACCTTCGCGCCGCCCGCGAGGCCGGCCGCGGGCGGCAGCCGGTACACATACAGCTTCACCCGCAGCTGCTTCAGCTCACGGTCGACTCCGATGACGTCGGCTCGCGCCCGCGTGACGCCCCGGTCGGACTCCTCGAGCAGCACCGCACCCTCGTGATCCTTGCTTCCGCTGGAATTCCTGAACAGGCGGACGCCTTCCGGCTTTCCCTCGACTTCGGCAAACGACACGTCGTCGGACACGATCACGCTCGCATCCTTGAGCGCCGCCAGCTGCTTCTCGGTCACCTCGGCCGCGGCGCGCTCGAGCCGCCTGACGTACTCGTCGCGGTCGTTCGGCGATTTCGCCTGCCGGACGATGCCCTCGACGTGCTTGAACAGCGGGCCGAGGTCGATCACCTCGTGGAAGTTGTAGGCCAGCAGCTCGAGAGCGAGCACCAGCTCCGCCGGTTCCCGGGACTCCGGCCTGAGGAAGGTGCGGATGACGCTGTCGAACATCGACTTCCGCAGTTCGCTGTCGGCGCGCTCCCGGGACGTCTGCAGTTCGACGTACAGGCGATCCCGTGTCTCCCTCTCCTGCTGGGACACCCGCTCGCCTTCCTCGCGCGTGCGCTCCTTGTTGAGGTACCAGGTTCCCGCAAAACCGACCGCGGCGACGCTGATGGGCACGAGCAGGCTCGCGATGACCGCGAGCTTGTCCCACGTGTCCCGGGTCTTCTCGGCGGCGGGCATGATCAGCGGCGCCGTAGCGCGCCTCCGTCCAGGACGAAGTCGTACCGGACCGGGTCCTGCGACGAGTACACCGTGTAGGTTGCGCCGTCCACGTGCAGCGTACACTGGCCGGGCTTCGCCACGAAGAAGCTGAACCGCCCCTCGGGGTCGGTCGTCGCGCTCTGCGTTTCCTGCAGGCCCGGGCACTCGATCGTCAACGCGACCCGCAGTGGCTGGTCGCCGCCGTTGCGGATGGTGCCGCTGATCTGGTGCGCCGACGCGACGCAGGGCACCAGGAACAGAGTCGCCAGGAGAAGGCGTGCCGGGACCATGGACTTGTCCTCGTGCCTCGGGCGTGTCAGTTCGAAGATAGGCCGTCCGTGGGCGACGCACAATCAGGACAAGTGCGTCGCTGCGGCGAAGCAGTCTGCGGCTGGACCACAATGGCGCCCTCACAAGGACTGCGCGCGCGGCGTCGCCGACTGGTCCGTGCAGTGGCTGCTGGATTGACCCGGACATGTCGTCGACGATCACCGTACTCCTGATCGAACTCGGAGCGATTACGCTCGCCTGCGTCGCGTGCTATGTGCTGGCCACCCGGCTCGTCCGCGTCGTCCCCGGTCTGCGCAGTACCAACCGGCCGCCGATCGTGCGCACCGTGCGCCGGAGCGTCCTCGCGGCGTGGGCCGCGCTCGCGCTGCTCGTCCTCGCCTACAACGGCTGGCTGCTGTGGCGCGGCATCCCGCCGCGCGAGCACATGCTGGAGCTGCTGCGGTCCCGCGGGCCCGACGTGTTCCGGGCGCTCGGTATCGCAGTCGCGAAGCTTGCCGTGGCCGCAATCGTCGTCGTCCTCCTGACGCGCGGAGCACGCCAGCTTCTGCAGCGCGCCGAGGGCGCGATCAACCGCTGGGACAAGATCAAGGACAACGACCAGAGCCTCCACCGCTTCTTCGGCGGCCTCGCGCTCGTTCGTTCCATGGGAGTGATCGTCGACACCCTCGACGGCGTCAGCCACCGCTTCGCCTCGGACCGCGACTGGCTGCGCTACTACGATCACCTGCGGCCCCTCGTCCCGACGTTCCGGGCAGGCCTGGAGTACGTGGTCTGGATCGCCATGGCCGCACTGGTGCTCGCCCAGTTCGAGACGCTGCGGCACTTCTCCGCGTGGGGCCACGGCTCATCGAGGCGATCGGGATCTTCCTCGTGGGCCGGGCGGTCATCGAACTGGGCCACCTCGAGATCGGCCACCGGCTGCTGCCCAAGGCCGGTCTGACGGACGCCGAGCGGCTACGCCGCAGCACGGTGGTGTCGCTGCTGCGCAGCGTCTTCAGCTACGGCACCTGCTTCGCGGTGGCGGTCCTGGTCCTCGCCGCCATCGGCTTCAACCCGATGCCGTTCCTCGCGGGCGCAGGCATCCTGGGCCTCGTGATCGGCTTCGGCGCGCAGTCGCTCATCAACGACGTGGTGTCGGGCTTCTTCATCCTGTTCGAGAACGTCTACCTCGTCGGCGACACCATCGAGACCGGCAATGCGCGGGGAATCGTGCAAGCCATCGAGTTCCGCACCACGAAGATCCGCGACGACGACGGCCGCCTGCACATCATCCGCAACGCCGACGTGGGCCGGGTGATCAACCACTCGCGCGAGTACTCCCTCGCGATCGTCACGCTTGACGTTGGCTACGACGCCGACATGAACGCGGTCTTCAGGACGATGCGGGAGGCGGGCGCGCAGGTGCGCGGCGCGCACCCCGCCGACGTGCTCGCCGACCTGGAGATCGGCGGCATCACCCGGTTCGGCGAGAAGAGCCTCGCCGTGCGGGCCACCATGCGCGTACGCCCGGGTCGCTCGGAGGCGATTGCGGCGGCGCTGCGCCTGGCCATCAAGGAGGGCTTCGACCGGGCCGCCGGGGACACGCCCCGGAAGAGCCTGCTCCCGACGCCGGCTACGAGTTAGCCGAGCGCCACCACGCGCTGTGGTCCCCGCGCAGGACGTCGTGCGACGGCATCGGGTAATGCACCAGTTGCGGGCCGTTGCCCACGTAGAAGCCGCCTTTGACCGTGCGATAGGGGAACTCGGGCGAATGCACCCGGTGCACGAGCTTGCTCTGCTTGCCGCCCGGGCTGATCTGCAGCAGCGCCTCGCGCAGGTGATGCATGAACGGATACGGCAGGTCGCCCACGGCCCCATCGATCGGATCGGTCGCGAGCGCGCCGAGCGCGAGCTCGACGAAGCACAGGCCGGGGAAGCGGATGAACTTGGCCGGCTGGCTGGTGATGCCCGAGTAGTACGCCTGCGGCCCCTGCGTGCTCACCACGAGGCTGTTGACCGGCGCGAGGTCGTGATAGAGGTGCAGACCCCGCTCTTCCGCCGGCAGCGAGCCGGCCCGGCTCAGGCCCAGCGTGTGCCCGTAGGCCGTGCTCAGGTAGAGCTTGCCGAGCGCGCTGGCCGGAATGTGCTCGAGCACCCGGTACATCGACACGTACACGGAGTTCTTCGGGGTGCCGTCCGGATGCGCCACGCAGAGCTCCATCGCCTCGTCGATGTTGAAGGCCGGGTGGCGAAACCCGGGATCGACCTCGAAGAAGATCGCCTGCCCCTTGGACTTGTAGCGATGGCCGGTCGCGTAGTACTGGCCGAACTGCTCCGGCGTCAGCATGGAGGCGATCAAGGCCTCGGGCAGCAACGAGAAATACAGGTGAATCGTCATGGCTATTTACCCAGTACCGGTCGGGATGGCTGAAATTGATGGCACGGGAAAATACCCGCCGCGCCGCAAAAGCACAACTTATTGCGGTCGGCGACGCTACTCGCCCGTCAGCCAGGCCCGCAGGCGCTCGAAAAAAGCAGCCGGCCGACGCGGCGCCAGGACGACCGGCTGCGTGGGCGGGAGCTTGAGCGCCACCGGCCGGGCCGCCGATTCGGTCTTGACGACCACCGCGCGGTCGTAGGGATTGAAGCCGCCGCAGGGCGCCACGTTGACCTGGGGCTCCTCGATCTCCGGCTTCTTCGTGACGATGGTCTTCTCGAGGCTCAATTCGGGCGCCTCCAGCTTTTGAACCCGGGTCGTGCTGGCGTCGCGACTGAAGACGCCGGTCGCTGTCTTCCATTCCCACACGGTCGTGCCGCGCGAATCAAACGCCGGCCGGCCGGACGCAGCCGGGTCCGGTGCATCGCCGCCCGCGATTTCAATCGCGGCTCGGGATGCGCCCGGGGTCGGCTTGTTGGCGTTGTGACTCATGGGTGCTCCGTTCGGCAACCTCGTGCAACCCGGGCCCGGGGTCGGCACATTCAACGGTTGGATTCTGATGGGTTCGCGGCGGGATACGCTGCGTGCAGTGCCGACCACCAGCTGCAACTGTGATCCGGCGCACATGGAACGGCCAGGAACTGTCTCCCACCGGTATCAGAAACCCCGGCGCGGGCCGGGGTCGCGGGCGCGATGGTTCACGCCAGACTGTGGGACAGGAACCTCACTTCTTCGGATCGTCGCCGCCCGCCCAGGTCAGGAACAGCCAGCGGCCGCCTTCCCTGATCAGCACATCCGTGTAATAGCCGGTGACGGTCTCCCGTTCCTTCTTGTAGTTCTCGCGAGCAACCATGTACCGGTACTGCACCACGGCAATGTTGCCGGTGACGGTCGCCGAGATCGGAAACAGCTCCTGTTCGAGGGTCGAGCCGTTTTCGACATCGTACCGACTCCAGTGCTTGAGCGATGCCTTGTCGCGAGGCATCGGCGCACCGGTCTCCCAGAACGTCATGTCTGGATGGACCATGGTGTCGATCCAGCTCGTGTCTTTGGCCGCCGACATCTTCCATTGCTGCTGTTCGAACTTCCAGATCTCCTGCTGCTCAGCGCTCCATTTCTCTGCGGACGCTGTGCCAGCAACTGTGCAGAGCAACAACACGGCTGTGGCCGTAGCCACCATTCGAGTGAACATGGGTCATCCCCCTCAGGTGTTTGTCGTTGGGCACCTGGCTCCCTCTGCCGGGGAGCGCCACAGGGTACTCCGTTCGGCGCCGCAAGGCTGTGCCGCTGATGGCCGGGCCTAGTGCCCCCCCTGCACGATCAGCCCTTCGGCCCGCAACGCCTCGGCGAGCCGCTCCTCGATGTCCTCGGCCTGCGCCCGCGGAATTCCCTGCAGGTGCAGCACCGGTCCGACGAGCAGCTCCAGGCCGCGCTTCAGCACGCTCCCCGCCGCCCGAATCCCCGCCTTGTGCTGGTCGAACCTCGCCGCCGGCGCGTACCGCGTCGCTCCCACGTACAGGCCTTGCGGGCCGCGTGGACTGTCCGCGTAGTCGAGCAGGACCAGGTAGAGGTTCGACTTGCCCCGTCCCGGCCGCTCGAACCGCGCGGCCACCTCGTACACCCGCGGCAACCACTCGACGTAGCGCATCGGCAGCCACTCCGGCACCGACTCGGACGCCGCCCGCCAGAGCAGCCCCAGCATCCGCTCGATGTTCATCGGCGGCTCGTGCCGCATCCAGAGCTCGTGAATGCAATGCGCGCCCACCGCCCCGTCGCGCTCCTGGAGCGCCGTCTCCAGGCGCGCGAGCAGCGCCTCCCGCCCGAGCGCGCGCAACGGGCGGGCAGCCGGCGTGTCCATGCGCTTGCGTCGCGACAGGGGTCCCCCTCGAAGCGAGTCATCGGGTGGCGGGATTCTGCGCCCGTCGCACGGACCGCTGCCAGTGACTCCGCATGCGACGAGTCCCGCAACGCGGTACGTCGGGCGACGCGCGACCGGCAGGCAATCCTTGTATTCTTGTGCCTGGCGAACTCCATGGAGCAACCGACATGAACTCATCGATCGCCAGGACACCCCGCCACCTCTGGATCGTCGGCATACTCGCGGTGCTGTGGAATGCCGTTGGCGCCTTCGACTACTCCGCCACGCAGCTGCGCCTCGAGTCCTACATGAGCCAGTTTCCGCCGGAGCAGCTGGCCTACTTCTACGGGTTCCCGTCCTGGGTCGTGGCCGCGTGGGCCATCGCGGTGTGGGGCGCGCTGCTCGGCTCGGTCGGACTGCTGCTGCGCAAGCGCTGGGCCGTGTGGCTGTTCGGCGTCTCCATCGTGGGCATGGTGCTCACGGCGTTGCACAACTTCGTGCTGTCAGACGGCCTGTCGGTGATGGGGATGGGCGCCGTGACGTTCACGGGCGTCATCTGGCTCATCGCCTTTTTCCTGTTCTTCTACGCGCGCGCCATGGCGAAGCGCGGCGTGCTGCGCTGAGCCGAGCAGGCGGCGGTTCGGGCCCGCCCGCTAACGGCCCCGGTGCTCGAGCCGCCCCGGGGCGGGCTCGAGGTCGCCCTCGATGACGGCGCCCGCCGGCGGCCGGAAGAGCGTCTTCGCCGTGTGTCCCACCTTGCGGCACACCAGGGCGTCGAGCGAGCCGCCGACGACGCCCCCGAACACCGGCACGGCCCGCGGAAACCTGAGCGCCACGCGCTGCCCGACCCGGGCGAGCAGGCGCGTCCCGAGGCGCTTGTTGACCTCGACCAGCGCCCGGCCGGGGATCTGGTCGACGGCGCGCTGCGTGAGCCGGTCGCCGACGTCGAGGCCGAGGTCCTTCATGGCGTCCCGAGCGACGTCGCCCGCGAGTGCGAGCAGGATCTTGGTCCGCACGTACGGCGACTCGAGGTCGTGGCCGTAGATGCGCGCGATCGCGCCCCCCATGCGCGCCTGCAGCACCCAGGATGCCGTGAGCGCCGCGGGCACCGCCACGGGCAACGTGACGAACCCGCCCAGCCCGGTGATGAAGCCGGTCGTGAAGTTCTTGGCCGCCTCGCGGTTGATCAGCGCCGCCACCCGGCCGTCGGCGTCGCGGTAGCGCGCAGCGTCGAGGTACTCGGCCGCGAGCGCCTCGGCGCCCGACACGGGCCCGATGCCGCCGAGCCCCGTGTCGAGCAGATAGCCGGCGAGCATGGAGGCATGTCCCTCTTTCATCGCCGCAGCATCAGCACGTTGCCGGCCACCGCGAGGGCCGCGCCGGTAAGCGTCAGCGCGTCCGGACGGAAGGCCTCGAACACCATCGACACCACGATCGCCAGGAGCGGGGTCATGACGCCGATGGCGCCGGCGCGCCCGGGACCCACGCGCTCCTGCAGCGTCAGGAAGCAGGCGAACGTCAGCACCGAACCAGCCAGCGCCAGGTAGAACAGCGACGCCCACCACGACGCGACGGCGGGTAACGCGAAGCTCTCGCCCTGCAGCAGGGCCACGAGCGCGCTGATCGCCGCACCGTACAGCATGCCGAACCCCAGGGCCGGCCAGAACGGCAGCCCGTGTGAACGGTTGCGGCTGGCCGTGAGGCTGCCCACCGCCGAGAGCAGCACCGCGCCGACGGTAAACACCACGCCGAGCCCCGCGTCACGGCTGCCCGCCGCCTTGCCGAACTCCGTCCAGAACATGAGCGCCACGCCCACGAGCCCCAGCAGCCCGCCCAGCAGGAAGCGCCCCGAGACGCGCTGGCCGAACAATGCGTGCGCGCCCAGCCCGACGACCAGCGGCGAGGCCGAGTACCCCACGGCCACGAGACCCGACACCAGGTGCCGCTCCGCGTGATACACGCAGAGGTACGACACTCCGTACAGGAAGCTCCCCTGCAGCGCGAGCAGCGCGTGGTCCCGCAGCGTGAACCGCAGTCCGATGCCGCGAACGACGCACAGCGCGAGCACCACCGTACCGGCGAGCGCGAAGCGCAGCGCAACGCCCACCTCGGGCACCGTGTGCCCGAGCTGGAACGTGATGGCGTACCAGGTCGTGCCCCAGGTGAGCACGCAGATCGCGAACAGCTGCCAGTTCTTCAGGCGGTGCATCGAAACCCGAGCCGTGCCGTGAAAGAGATCGCCGAGGGCACTACGCGCCGCCGCCCACAGGCGCGTAGCGCCTTCGCGCGGGCCAGGTGGACCGATGGCATGGCAGGTATCGCCGCGCCCGTTCGACGAGTGCAAGCAGGTTCCGAAGTCCCGCCATGTTCGTGGTGCCTCTGCCCGCCTACAGCTCGAGCGAAATTCCCTTCGGGTAGCGAGCCTCGTAGGCCCGCGTGTCGCGTTCGACGAGGTCGCTCCACGGCTGCGTCGTCCGCGTGAGATAGTTGAACTGCAGCCGTGGCTTGCCGCCGCTCCGATGTGCGGAGAGCAGCAATCCGACCGCACGCGCATGCGGATGGCGAAACACGGCGCCGCTCGTCGACACCAGGTAGTGCCGGCAGCGCAGCTTCGCCAGCAGCGACTCGGTGAGGTTGCCGACACTGCCGTGATGGGGCAGCTTGAAACCGGTCAACGCGACCGTGGCACCTGGCCGCGGGAGCAGCCGTTCGATCGACGTCTCGAGCACTGCCGGCCACGCATCGCCGGCGAGCAGCAGGCGTACCTGCGGGTCCTCCTTCGGATACTCGAGCAGCACGGCAATGCTGCTGCCGTTCGCCTTGCTCGCATCGCTGCCAAACGGAGCGTCGCCGCCCGGCTCCTCGCCCGAGCCGCCCAGCGTATCGTCCGGGCCGCCACCGAGGTCCCGGTCCTCGGGGTCCGGCAGCTCGAATCGATCGTCGACGTCCTCGTCCGCGGCACCGAGCTCGTCGCCCAGCGGTTTCAGCTGGCGATTCGCGTCGAGCTTCGCGCGCAACACGCGCTCGTCGCCGGACTGGATCCGTGCCTTCCTGAGTTCGTCGCCCCAGCAGTCTTTCAGTTCCAGCAGGCGTTCGTGGTCCGGCGACAGGAGCGTGAGACGACAGTCCCCGTCGAGATCGACGGTTGGCAACCGGTCCGCCTTGCGGTCGACCACCGCGACGCCGGCTTCGAAATCCGTGTTCCAGAGCGACCGCCCCTGCTGCGCCTCGTAATCCCCGATGAGAAGGCTGAGATACTCCCCCTGGATGGCGCCGAGCGGCGCGCCGGCCGGATCGCGAATCCTGTTCAGCTGCGCCGGGCCGTTGAACCAGATGCGCTCGAAACGGCACTGCAGCGCCGGGGCGTCCTGCAGCAGTCTCACGATTCCTTCGATGTGGTCGCCGTCGATGTGGGTGACGACGAGCAGCTCGAACCGGCGCTGGTCGGTGGGCAGGTGCAGGATGCGTTCGCGCAGCGCGGGGTAGGTGTGGGCGGGTCCGCCGTCGATCAGGATCCGCCTGGCCTGCGGACCGCGTCCGTACTCGATCCAGAGGCAGTCCCCGTGCGCGGCCGGCAGCATCTCGATGCGAAACATGAATGAGCCTCCCTCGTCCCACTACGGACCTGCGGCGTCGGGCCGCGGCGCCAGATGCCACTGGGCATCGCCGACCGCGACCAGGCACAACGCGATCAGGTTCCCACGTGCCAGCATCCTGCGCCGTACACGCAGCATGACAGTGCCGAAGTCAGCCTTGCCGTCCATCACCCCCGCGAGTTCCGCGACCAGCTCCCTGACCAGCGGCGCCGCGTCGCGGCCGAGGATCTCGGCCAGCGTACCGAGCACGACGGACGCACGCTGCTGGTAGACGAGTTGCGTCATGCGCACGTAGCCGGTCTCCGTTTCCGCGGCAGTCTGGCAGCCGAGCAGCAGCACGACGGGACCGGGATCGCGGCCGTCGGCATTGACGTACTCCCTGACGAGCTGTGCACGGCTCAGCTTGCCGAGCCTCTCCGGCAGTTTCTGGTCGCCGATTTCCAGGTAGTCCAGCCTGCCCTGGATGCCGTGGTGGGGCAGCAGGACCAGCAGCGACGGATGCGTCGCCACGGCCTGCAGCCACTGAGTCCAGTCTTCCGCCACGGACAGGCGACCGAAGCTCCGACGCAGCGCCTCCTGCGTGGATGCCCTTTCTTCCTCGGGGACCAGGTGGCTGCTCGCGAATGCGACCGAGTCGAGCACCGGCAGGCTGCGCCGCGCGGCGACCGGCGTCGACCCCTTGCCCGCCGCGCCCGTGCCGACGCGCTCGATGACCTTGCGCATCGACCAGAAGCCAGTCGGGCAGATGATCGGTGCGCTGCTGCGCTCGCCACCCAGCACCGGAACGGTGCAGGCCGGGCAAGCGACTTCTCCCGACGCCAGCGCCTTCAGCCCGGAGCGGCATACCTCCGCATCGCCAACCGGGTAGCCGCGGTCGTACACGAACTCCAGCGGCACATAGTGTGTCGGATCCTCGTTCAACACCTGGATGCGCGGGCCCGGATCCGAGAAGCCCTGGGCCACGAGCTGGTTGTAGAGCCCCGCGCCGTGACGCGCCATGTCCCGCAGCAGGCTGCGGACGTCGGGGTCGTCGGCATCGAGTGCGGGCTCGGGGCGTGGGCCCGCGCTTCCGAACACGTTCGCGTCGCGCCGCGCCTCCTGCCGCCGGGCGACCATTTTCTCGGTCGCGAACAGCACCTCGTTCAACCACTTGATCGCGTCCTCGGCATCGCTCAGGTCGAATCCTGCGATGCCGCTGCGACCGAAGACGCGCAGACCCGGAGGCGCCGGCGCAGCGGAGTGCTGCGCCGCCGATGACCGGTTGTCGCCATAGACGAAGCTGGCGTCGACGGGCCGGCTGTCCGCCTGCTCGACCACCTCCCGCCGACTCGTCTGGACCCGCAATTGCATACGGTCTCGTGGTCGTTCGACTTCGCCCTCTTCGAGCACGCCCGCCTCCAGGCGAACGAACTCGAAGGCGCGGCCACGGTACAGGAACATGATGTCGGCCTTGACGTAGCGCTCACCCTCCGGCACGTGGAGGTGCAGGTCGCAGTCGCCGCTGCGCGCGGTTCGCGCTGCCGGCAGCAGCATCGGCTGGCTGTCCGTATGGTCCCGCCCACTGCCGTCCTGCCAGTACAGCTGCACCGTCAGCGACAAGCCCTCACGGGGGATGTAGACGTCCGGGACCGGCTGGTCCGCCACGGCGGCGTCCAGATCCGGGAGACCGATCCAGCAGCGGATGACGTTGTCTGCGTCCGCCCGGAAGGTATTGCGCCGCAGGCCGGCATGCAGGATGCACGCATTCACACGGCGCTCCTCGACCTCGCGGGCATCGTCGGTCGCCGCCAACAGCACCAGCCTTTCATCGTCAATCAACGGGCTGCGTACCACCGGCGCACCACTTCCGCCCGAGTCCGCACCACGGTAGGGAGAGCCCCCGCGTCTCGACAGGACATCCGCGGCGCTGGCGCAGATGCGGAGGATCCGCAGGCGCTCGGGGACCGGGCTTGCGGACGCGATGAGCGCTGCAAGTTCACGGATCGCGCCCGATGCCGGTCCGCGAGCGACGACCCAGCCGAGCTGCTCGTCGTCGAGCGCGGGTCGCTCGGCCTCGAGCTGCGCGATCACGATCGCAGCCACCGGCCAGTCCGTCGAGCGAGGCAGCGCGCCGACGAGGCCGATCAGCGGGTTGCCAAGAATCTGACTGGCGGGAGCCGGCGCCGGCAATTGCAGCGCCTTGGCGTTGGCCTCTTCGACCGCCCGGATCAGCAGGCCTGCCACCTCGCTCTCCGGCACCAGGGCGCGTTCATCATCGCCAGCAGCGCGCGCCACCGTCGCATCGGCGCCCGGAGCCGGCGGCGTCGGCTCCATCGGCTGGCCGGCGGCGTCGGCCATCCCCGTTGCGGCCCAGATAATGATGCGGGCCATCCGTGCGGCGGCATGGCGTTCGACACCGTCCACCGTCGGCAGCGCCGCCCGCAGGTGCTCGTCGAGTGTCCGAGGTACCGGCCGGATGGCCGCAATGCGTTCGTACGGCACCCCTTGCGAACCCATGAACATGTCGGGTTCCTGCTCGAGGCCACGGAGAAACGCATCCAGGGCCGAATACTCACCCAGCCGCGCGATCGCGAGCGCGAACCACAGGCGGGTCCCGCTGCCGGCGTCGGCTGGTGGGGCCGGAATTCGCGCGGCTGGAATCCCCTCCGCTTCGAGTGGCATCGCAGCGAGCCGCTCCAACGCCTCGCACTGACCGGAGTCCGCTGCCTGAAGGAGCCGCGCGATCTGCAATCGGTCGCCGGCCGCCGCAAGCGCGTCGCACAGCCCGGTCGCCGCCGGGTCGTCGGCATTCGCGGCAACGCGCCGCAGGTCCCGCCGGACCGAGCGCAATGGAATCCGGACCGCGAGCCTGAGCGCCTCGGTCCGCGCCTCGGGATCCTGCACCGAGCCAGCGATCTCGCCGCGCAGCGCGCTCCAGTACGCCGTCCAGGCGTCCTCCGTCAACGGCAGCCGTGACGCGGCATCGAACGCGGCCAGCCGCACGGCGACGTCGGGATCGTGGCGCGCAGCCGAAAGCAGCGGCTCGAGCATCCCCCTGTCCACGTGCACCGGGGAACCGTCCATGGTCACTCCATGCGCGACCTGCATGCCCAGGCCCTCAACCAAGCTCGAGCCCCAACAGCAGCGCGGGAATCGGATTGCGCATGATGGTGCCACACCCTGCGGATGAGAAGCCTGCCCGAGCATAGCAGTCACTGGTCCACGCCCACGAGTTCGCTCGCGGTTCATTCCGCAAGCGCGCCCGATTCTCCAGCCATGGAATCTCAGCCTTCGGGCAGTCGGGAAGACCGAGGGCCAGCCCACTTCCTCGAAGCCATCTCCGCAACGGCGGCCGCGCAATTAGAATGCACCCATGCTCACCACCCTCGACGTCCTGAATTCCACCCTCGCCTCCACGCTGCGCTTCTGGCGCGGCACCAACGCGCGCGCGCCGGCACGCCAGCCCGCCCGGCACCTGCGGCTCTATGAGTTCGAGGCCTGCCCGTACTGCCGGCTGGTCCGCGAGGCGCTCACCGAGCTGGATCTCGACGCGCTGATCTACCCGACGCCGCACGGGGGCAAGCGCTTCCGGCCCAAGGTCGCCACGCTCGGCGGCAAGCAGCAGTTCCCGTTCCTGGTCGACCCGAACACCGGCGAGTCGATGTACGAGTCCGCCGACATCATCGACTACCTGTACCGCACCTACGGAGGGCGTCCCGCGCCGTCACGCCTGCTGCGGCCGCTGGAAGTCTCGTCCTCGGTGCTGGCCGCCATCCCGCGCCTGCGCGCGGGCAGCCGGGCCCGTCCCTCGAAAGCGCCGAAGAAGCCGCTCGAGCTGTTCAGCTTCGAGTCGAGCCCGTACTCGCGCCGCGTGCGCGAGCTGCTCTGCGAACTGGAGCTGCCCTACCTGCTCCGCAGCACGGGCAAGGCCCGCTGGCAGGACCTGGGGCCACCAGTGATCCGCGCTACCCTCTTCCCGGACCTGCCGGTCGCGGGACGTACGCGCACCGAGCTGCTCGAGCGCGCCGGCAAGGTGCAGGTGCCTTACCTGGTCGACCCGAACACCGGCACCGCGATGTTCGAGTCGGACGCGATCCGACAGTACCTGCTCGACACGTACGCAAAGTAGCCGGCGCACCGGCCGAGAGCCCACGATGTCACTCCTCTCACGCCTGTTTGGAAGGTCACCGCCCGCGGCCGACGCGCCGACCGTCAGCGAACGTGCTGTCGAAGTCGTGTCGCCGCCGCCACCGGATCCCGACGCGCGCATGCGCGAGGAAGAAGCGAGCCTGTCGCAGGCCCTGGCTGGAGGGGACATGCCTGCGGTCGGCAAGTGGGTGCTCGAGGGCAGCTCGACGCGTATCCGCCAGATGGCGGCGCGGAGCATCGCGGATCCGGACCAGCTGCACGAACTGATCCGCGCCACGCGCCACGGCAAGGACAAGAGCGTCCACCGGATCCTCACCACCAAGCGGGATGAACTGCTCGCCGAGGAAAGGCGTGCCCAGCAGCTGCAGGCGGAAGTCGATGCAGCCGCCGCGGCCATCGCCGGGCACTGTGGGCGTCCGTACGACCCGTCGTACGCCGCCACCCTCGGGCAGCTCGAGGCCCGGTGGGGCACGCTCGCCGCGCAGGCGACTCCGGATCTCCAGCGCGAGGTGACCGGGCACCTGGCACGTGCGCACGAGGTCCTCGAGCGTCACCGCCAGGCGCTCGAGGCCGAGGCCGAGCGGCAACGATTCACCGCGCTCGCCGCCGAGGAGGCGCGGCGCCAGCGGGAACTCGAGGCACAGGCTGCGGCGTCGGCGGCCGCCGAGCAGGCCCGGATTCTCGAAGCCGAGCGCCAGGCCGAGCGGGCGAAACTCGCGGCGGACGCGGCAAAGGTGCGCGACCTGATCGGACTGCTGCGACAGGCCCAGGCGGCGCTCGAGCACGGCGGGACGGCACGCGCGGCGCGGCTGCGCGAAGTCATCGCGGAGAAACTGCCTGAAGCCCCCGCCCTGCCCGTGTGGTTCGCTCACCAGCTGGAGCAGGTCGACGCGCGACTCGCGGAACTGAAGGACTGGAAGACCTTCCGGGTCGTGCCGAAGCGAGCCGAGCTGGTGGAGCAGATGCAGTCCCTGGTCGGCGCCGAACTCTCGCCCGAGGAACTCGCGCAGCGGATCCGCCGGCTGCGCGACGAATGGCGGACCCTGCACCGGGGCGCGGGCGATGAGCCCACGCCGGAGTGGCAGCAGTTCCAGGAGGCGGCGGAGCGCGCCTACGAACCCTGTCGCGAGTACTTCGCCCAGCAGGCCGAGCTGCGCCGGGAGAACCAGGCGCGGCGCGAGACGCTGCTCGAACGGCTGGCGGCCTTCGCCGCGGAACAGGCCGGCGAGCAGCCGGACTGGCGCGCGGTCCGGCAGGTCATCTTCGACGCACGCGACGAGTGGCGCCAGTACGCGCCGGTGGACCAGGCGGCCGTGAAACCGCTGCAGGCACGCTTCCATGCGCTGCTGGACGACCTGCAGGCGCGCCTCGACGGCGAGTACGCGCGCAACGTGCAGGCGAAGCGCGAGCTGATCGCCCGCACCGCCGAACTCGTCACGCTTGGCGACATGCGCCAGGCCATCGAGGAAGCGAAGAGCCTGCAGCGCACCTGGAAGACCGTCGGCATCGTTCCGCGCAACCAGGACAACGCGCTCTGGGAGGAATTCCGGCACCACTGCGATGCGGTCTTCCAGCGGAGCTCGCAGGAATCGGCGGCCTACACGGCCTCCCTCGAGGCCGGCCAGGCGCGGGCGGCCAGCCTGTGCGAGGAGCTGGAGCGGATTGCCGGATTGTCCGACGAACCACTGATTTCCGCCGCGCAGCAGCTCGGGGAGCTGCGCACCGAGTTCGAGTCCCTCGAACTGCCGCGGGCCACCGCGCGCGACCTGCGCCAGCGTTTTTCCCGCGCGACCGGTCGCTGCGCCGAAGCCCTGCAGAAACACCGCGCGGCCGCAGCGCGCCGGGGCTGGACCGACCTGTTCGCCGCCGCCGCCCAGGTCCGCGCGTACGCACTCGCGACCGCGCTGGGACAGTCGCCGGCCGACTGCGAGGCGCTGCGGGAGTCCGCAGCGTCCGCGGTGGCCGACCTCGCGCACGCCCCGAAGGGAACACGCGCCCTGCTCGAGCAGCAGATGGCAGCGGTCGCCGCCGGCACCGTCAGCACCGACCTCGCCGCGAACGAGGCGGCACTGCGGCTGCTGTGTGTCCGCGCGGAACTGATCGCAGACGCGACGACGCCGCCGGAAGACGTGGAGTTGCGGCGTGAATACCAGATGCAGCGCCTCGTCGCATCGATGGGGCGCGGCGAACGCGTCACCCCGGCTCAACTCGATGATCTGGCGCTCGCGTGGATCGCGGTGGGACCCGTCGAGCCGGCCGTCCACGACGCGCTGTTCGCCCGGTTCGAGCGCTGCCGATGACCAGCCGGATCGAGCGCATCGAACTGTGGCACGTCAACGTGCCCCTCTCCGAACCCTTCTGGCCGTCGTGGATCCCGGGTTATCCGCAGACGCACGTCGCGCAGACGTATGCGCGCTTCGTCACCAGCGACGGGCTGACCGGCGAGACGGCGGGCCCGGCCTTCACCACGGAGCGGCGCGGCCTCGGCGACCTGCTGGGTGGCTTCCTGCTGGGCATGGAGACCCAAGACATGGCGGGCTTCCGCAAGCGCGTGCGCGAGGCCTCGTACCTCGGCTGGCGCAACTGGTGGCTCGAGGCCGCGATGTGGGACCTGGCGGGCAAGATGGCCGGCAAGCCGGTCTACAAGCTGCTGCAGGAGCGCGAGCAGACCGTCACTCGCGTGCGCGTCTATGCCTCGACCGGCTCGCTGCGACCGCTGGAGGAACGGCGTCCTTACCTGGACGAGATCCGCCGCATGGGCATCGACGCGGTGAAGATCCGCGTCAAGTACGACACCCTCGAGCAGGACCTGCGCGTCGTGCGCGCCGTGCGCGCAGCGCTGGGCGACGGCTTCACGATCGGCGTGGACGCGAACCAGGGCTGGCCGGTCTCGCTGTTCCGCCCCAATCCCGACTGGGACCTCGAGCGCGCCACGGCGTTCGCGCGCGGCTGCGACGAACTCGGCATCGCCTGGCTCGAGGAGCCGCTCGACATGCACGACTGGCACGGCATGGCCGAGCTGCGCCGGCGCGTGACGACGCCGATCGCGGGCGGCGAGCTGCACGGCGGCTGGCACGAGCTGCAGCCCCTGTTCGAGCACGACAGCCTCGGGAAGTACCAGCCCGACGCGATGTTCTCCGGGCTGACGGTCTCCAGGCGCGTGATGCAGGAATGCCGCCGCCGCGGGCTCCAGTTCTCGCCGCACACGTGGTCGAACGGCTTCAACATGGTGGTCAACCTGCACGCCTTCGCGGCATGGGAACAGGGCGGGCACCTCGAGTATCCCTATGAGCCGCCGGGATTCGTGCCGGCGGCGCGCGAGGGCATCATGCCGCCGATCACGGTCAACGCCGACGGCACGATCGACGTGCCGCAGTCACCCGGCCTCGGCCTGCAGGTGGACGAGCGCCTGCTGCGCCGCCACGGCAGGCGCTTCCACGTCTCGACGCCGACGCGCGTCGCGCTGCACACGATCCGCGAGAAGGGATTGAAGTCCGCCCTGGCGCTCAAGAAAGCGAAACAGGGGGCGCCCTGAGACGACGCAGCACCGCGCGAACCTCATCCTCGAGCACGGGTCAGCCCAGCCAGTTCTCGAGCGGGAGATCCTTCACCCGGGCGAATTCACGCGTGTTGTTGGTCACCAGCACGGAACCCAGTGCAAGCGCGTGTGCTGCAATCAGGGTGTCGAGCGGACCCATCGGCTTACCCCGTTTCTCGAGCGATGCCCGGACGCCTCCGTAGGCCGCAGCCGAGGCATCATCGAATGCCGCGACCTCGAGCGGGAGCAGGAACGTCGCCAGTGCAAGTCGTGCCTGCTCCGACCGTTGACTCTTCGCGGCACCGAACTCGAGCTCCGCAAGCGTGATCGAGGAAATTCCCACCTGGCCGACGGATTTGCCTCGCAATCGCTTGAGCGCCGCTTCCGGCTGTCGCCGGATGATGGCGATGCAGATATTCGTATCCAGCATCCACTTCATGCGACGCTCTCAACCCAGATCGTCGCGGGCCTCAGCCACCGCCGGCTGTTCGCGGGATTCGAGAAAATCCGCCGGGAACTCCGCCAGGCTGTCGACCAGCGTGTCCCAGGATCGGGCGCGCGGCAGCAGCACGACCGCGCTGCCCATGCGCTTGATGAGCACCTCGGTTCCCTCGAACCGGAACTCCTTGGGCAGGCGCACCGCCTGGCTATCACCGTTCTTGAACAGTTTCGCGGTCTTCAACATGGCACCGTGATCATATATATGTCTTGTATATATATTTTGGCCGGCCCGGAGTCAAGCCGGAGGTCAGACGGCCGCCGCCCACACTCCGAGCTCATCCTGAAGTTGACAGTGGATGTAACAACCACGCCGCGCATCAGGATTAACTGACGAGTTCGACAAGAAATGGCTGACACGAACGATCTCGCTCCGTGAACTGGCATTGACTCACCACATTTCGTGTGACAATCCGGCGCCGGCGCCACCGCTGGAGGGATGGCCGTGATTACCCTGTTCCATCATCCGAAGAGCCGCTCGACCCGCTTCATTTTCCTGCTCGAGGAACTCGAAGCGCCCTACCGCCTCCAGCTCGTCACGATCCGCCGATCGGACGGCACCGGTGCCGTGGATCCCGCCAATCCCCACCCGCACGGCAAGGTCCCGGCAATCTCCGACGAGGGCGTGATCGTTTTCGAATCGCCGGCCATCGCCCTGTACCTGACGGACCGCTTTCCGAAGAACCATCTCGGGCCGCTCGTGGGTGAACCCGGACGCGGCGCCTATCTTTCCTGGCTCAGCTACTACACGGGCGTGCTGGAGCCGGCGTTCATGTCCAGGTTCATGAACGTGGCGGTGCCGCGCGGTTCGGCGGGCTGGGTCGCGGTGGACGAAGCCATGGAAGCCGTGATCAGGCAACTGTCCCAGGGGCCGTACATCCTCGGGGAGCACTTCAGCGCGGCCGACGTGCTCTACGGCACGACGTTCGCGATGTTCGCCCAGAGCCCCTTGATGCCGAAGTCCCCGGCCGTCGACGACTACGTCAAGCGGATCGTCACTCGCCCCGCTTTTGCGCGCGCCCAGGCGCGTGACCAGGGCTGCGTCGCATAACCGCCACGCTGCCCCGCCAGAGCTCGGCCCTACCCGGACCGGCTCGCCGTCAAACCGACCAGACCGCCGGATTCACTGACCTCGCCCGCGAGATCGATCGGCTGGCAGCAGACCTGGCAGTCTTCCACGTAGCGGAACGACCCGGCCGACAGGTCCACCGCCGTCTCGAACGCTTCCCCGCAGTACGGACACTGCACCGTCACGAACTCGCTGGAACATGCCGCGTCGCCCGTACCCGGCTCGAATACCGGTTCGAGGCCGTACAGGGCATCGATGGCCCGCGGGTCCAGCGGATGACGCGGCTTCATGGCGCGTCCATTATCGCGTACCACCCACCGTGCAGACGGGGGCGACGGCACTGGTTGTCACCGTCCTGACTAGCCCCCGAGGAAATCCGTCTTGCCGATCACGACCCCGTTGTGACGCAGGATGTTGTAGGCCGTGGTCATGTGGAAGAAGAAATTGGGCAGCACGAACGCCGCGATGTAGCTGGTGCCGGTGAAGTTGAGCGTGCGCGGCCCGACCTTCAATTCGATCGGCCGCTGCTCGGACCCTGCGAAGTCCGCGGGCGTGAAGCCCGACAGGTAGTCAATCGCCTTGCCGAGCCGCGCGTGAACGTCGGCGAAGGTCTTCTCCTCGTCCGGCCAGGACGGCACCGGCCTGCCTGAAAGGCGCGCAGCGGCGCCCTTCGCGGTGTCGGTCGCCACCTGGATCTGGAAGAGAAACGTCCGCATGTTGGGGTACAGGCGCGCCCGGAGCAGCGTCTCCGCTTCCAGGTTCTTGTCGGCGTCCACGCAGGCCTCGGCCTTGCTGACGATGGCATCGAAGTTCCTGAGCGACCGCAGCATCGCGGCGATGACGAGGTCGTAAACGGCGTTGCTCATGGCGGCGGATCTCCAGGTGGTGGGCAGCGCAGGATACGTCCCGCCGCAGGCGCTGCACAGCTCGCGCCGAGCTGCCGCAAATGCGACTTGCGCCTTCGCCCTTCTACCGCCGCGTACGTAATTGCGGAGTTGCCGCGCCGCCCCGCGCGGCGTACAAAGAAATTGAGCCCCGAGCATCGGTGCCTGCTGGCCGCCGACGTTAGGAGGCCCGGGCGGGCCCGGATCGCAGGGGTTGCTCCTGCTGGTGGTCCCCCGCCGCGACGGAGCCGGGACGGCCCGATCATCGGTGACCTAGTCACCATCGGCACCACGCCCCGGGAAGCGAGAGCCGGCAGCGAGGCCGAGCGCCCTAGCACGACGCTCGGCCCGCTCGTATCAGGGTCGCGCGTGAACACCCACCTCGACCGCAACGCGTTCGGCGACGCCGCATCACGATCCCCGGCGTGGCGGGGTTCCGCATGGAGTGCCCACGGGGGAACCAGGCTCATGCCCTGAGCCTCCGGCCGCGTAGACTCAACTGCAACGAATCCGCGTCACTCGCTGCCGACGACATGCCTTCGCACCGAACCAGGTCCTTCCTCGTGCTCGCCGCCATGGCGTTCGCCGCCGCTTGCGGCGGGGGCAGTGACGGCGGCGGTGACGGAGCACGCACTCCGCCCACGCCGCTGCCAAATGTTCCGCCCGTCGCGTCGTTCACCGCGACGCCGGCGAGCGGCACGGCGCCGATCGTGGTGCAGTTCGACGCGTCGGCGTCGACGGACAGCGACGGCTCGATTGCGAGCTACGGCTGGAACTTCGGCGATGGCTCGGCGAGCGGATCGGGGGTGACCACGAACCACGGCTTCCAGACGGCATCGACTTTCACGGTCACACTGACCATCACCGACGATCGCGGCGCGACGAATTCGACCACACGGCAGGTCGTCGTCCAGGCGGCCCCGCCGCCGCCCGTCGCCGTCACGATCCAGGAGCCGGCGGCCGGCGGCCTGGTGCCCGACCTGATCTGGGTGGGCGTGTCCGTCCGGTCGACCTACGAGCTGAGCAGCGTCGTGGCAACGCTGGCGGGTCGCCCGACGGCGCTCGCCTACACGTCGGAGGCATTCCAGTGCGCGCCCGGCTGGAAGTGCCCCGGTTACGCCGCCACGCTGTCGCTGGCGGGCCAGCCCACCGGGAGCTACCCGCTGACTGTGCGCGCCACCGACGTGCGCGGCAACGTCGGCGAGGCGTCGTCCACGATGATTCACGACAATCCGCCGCGGCTCACCGTGACGCAGCCGCTGGACCTGAGCGTGGCGCTGCCCACCGTGCCGCTCGATGCGCGCTGCGGCGACGACGTTCCGGGTTGCACCGTCGAGCTGCGCATCGACGGCAGTCTCGTGCAGAGCGCACCGGGAGCCCTGACCGAACCGATCGACCTGAGTTCGCTGCTCGGCACCACCGTCAAGCTGCTGCTGCGCGCCCGGGACAGCGCCGGTCAGCTGGCGAGCGAGGAGCGCACGGTCTATGCCGAGGACGGCACGCGACTGCGCGTGGTCGCCGAAGTGCCCGGCGCGATCCTCGACGCGGATGCGAACCGGCTGCTATTCGTCGTGCCCGGGCCGGGTGGCGACGCTCTGGCGATCCACGACCGGGGCACCGGACTCACCGCGACGATCCCGCTGCCTGCGCGGCGAGACGTGTTCGACGATGCTGCCTTCCTGACGCCGGGCGGCGCGATCGTGGTGAGCACCCAGCGCGATGGCAGTTCGCTGACCGCCCGGCTGCACCTGTGGCGCTTCGGCGTCCTGAGCGACCTCGGCCGTCCCGACGGCCTCGACTCGCTGGTCGTCCGCGGTGCCCATGCGATCTGGAACGACGGCAAGGACCTCTACCGGCTGAACACGGTGAGCGGCGCCTCGACGCGGGTGTCGAGCGAGGCGGGCAACTGGAACAACTCGGTTGCGGACGACGGCACGGTCGCGTTCTGGACCACCGCCTACCAGATCGTCATGGACAAGTCAGGGCGTCAGACCGCCCTGACGAGCGACACGAGCCGCTGGCACGTCTGGCCGGTCACCGACGGCAACGACGTCGTGTATCGCCGCACGGACACGGGCAGACGGGAACACGCCATCGTGCTGATCGCGGGCAGCGCGCCGATCGTGCTCGCGGCCGAGCGCGACGTCGAGCCGCTGTCGGGGAGTGACTACCGGGTCAACGCCGGCTGGGCGGCGTACACGGACCTCGGCGCGCAGGAACAACTCCACGTATTCACCCGCAGCCCGCTGGGGGTCGTGACCCGCCACACCGACCTCGCAGCCAGCAGCCGGATCGACAAGCTGGGCCCCAACGGCGAAGTGATGATCATCAGCCGCAGCCAGAGATACTTCAGTCGCGGCACCGGGCTCGTGCCGGTCAGCAGTTCGTCCGGCGAGAGCTACTGGCTCGACGGAGCGTGGTACGTCGCG
>Ga0209254_10000035_pt1 | contig 76616 bp, 72 predicted proteins | sample FrelakmetDIP11DI_FD_187148 | JGI IMG/M metagenome (GOLD analysis project Ga0209254, IMG submission 187148) | Freshwater lake sediment microbial communities from the University of Notre Dame, USA, for methane emissions studies - DIP11 DI (SPAdes)... | ecosystem: Environmental > Aquatic >...
TTTGATATTTTGGATTTGTTTTCTTAGGCGATGTTTTGCCTGGCTTGCTTTTCACCTTTTCTGGTTACGCGCTTGCAGCCAGTAATCATGGCTAAAATCAAATTGTCTTTATGTAAAATACTTTCCGTCACCACGCCTACCACATGCATGATAACTAGAGCTAACCAGCCCCATGTTGAATATTTGTGTAGAGCCTGTAAAAGGTCGGGCTGGTCTATAAGCCAGCCTTCATTGTATACCAGCCAACCGGAGCCTACGGCTGTGAGCCCTGTGGCTAGCATGGCGTAAATGACCAAAGATCCAGCCGGATTGTGTCCAATATAACGCTTTGCATTACCTTTTAGCACATGATAAATGTGCCGGATTGCATGTTTGGGATCAAAAGGAAAAGAACAAAAGCAGGCATAGCCCGTCTTTGTTAAGCCCCAAATAATACGGGCAAGCAGCAAGCAGCCTGCTGCGTAGCCTGCCCAGACATGCGTAAGACGATCCCACTCGGACGCGTGTGTGTAGAACGCCACAACAAAAGCAGCTACCAACGCCCAGTGAAAAACTCTTACAAAGGGATCCCAAACATATTGCATGTATTGATACTAGCGCTTATTTTTTTGCTGAAGGTGTTTTTTCTGTCAATAAATAAGCAATAAAGTTGGCTTTCTCTTCAGGCAAACAATCGGTACCAACAACATCTTTGCAGTGCTCAGTGAATTTATCTTCGACTTTATCTCGGTCATTAAAGCGTTTGCTGTTGACTGCGGGTGATAGCGGGCGAATTGCTTTGCCAGTTACGATGTGTTTGCCTTCATCTGCTGGGTTGGCAGTATGGCAAGAGGCGCAAGCAACTTCTTTATCGTGGGCACCTTTGATTTTGCGGTTAAAAAATATTTTACCAGCAATCGCAGAAGGGCCTTCGTATCCTGTGTTCACTATTTTAGCAATCGTAGCGTATTTTTGCGCCAACATCTCGGCATTGGCGACATCTGCTTGTGCAGAGATTGCGCTTAAGCCTAACGCCATTGCTATAACAATATTTAATTTCTTCATTCTATACTCCATGTTTAAAGTTAATAAAAGAATTGCATTATATTATATTTTAACGCGATTAAATCTAAACCGCTTTGATATTAGTCAAGCGAATTATATGCCAATTTTGTTAAGCAATTATGTCAAAAGCGTAAACGATATGTAGTTTCACGTGAAACAAATGCAAAATATCAGTAAAAACATGCTTTTACATGACTTAAGGATAGGTTTACAGTAAAATCTACTTCTTCGAAATATGATTAATAACCATGAAATTTCCTGACATTTTTGATGTGATTGTGGTAGGCGGCGGGCATGCGGGCACCGAAGCAGCGCTTGCTAGCGCCAGAATGGGGCAAAAAACTTTGTTGCTTTCACACAATATCGAAACTTTGGGGCAAATGTCTTGCAACCCTAGTATTGGCGGTATCGGCAAGGGGCATTTGGTTAAAGAGGTGGATGCGCTGGGTGGTGCAATGGCAGCCGCAACAGACGAAGGCGGCATTCAGTTTCGCATTTTAAATTCCAGTAAAGGCCCGGCGGTACGCGCAACACGTGCTCAGGCTGACCGCGTCTTATACAAGGCCGCTATTAGAAAGCGCTTAGAGAATCAACCGAACCTATGGCTGTTTCAACAGGCTGTGGATGATATTATTCTTGAGGGTGTGCGTGTTGTTGGGGTTGTTACACAAATCGGGTTGCAGTTTAGGGCGAAGTCGGTTGTGCTCACTGCGGGTACTTTCTTGGGTGGTTTGGTGCATGTGGGTTTGCAAAACTACAGTGCGGGCCGCGCCGGAGACCCGTCCTCAATCTCGCTGGCCGCGCGATTGCGCGAGTTGGGTTTGCCCGTTGGTCGCTTAAAAACAGGTACACCGCCACGTATAGATGGCCGCACAATTGATTATTCGGTGATGACGGAGCAGCCAGGTGACAGTCCTGTGCCTGTGTTTTCTTTTTTGGGTAGTGCGGCTCATCATCCTGCTCAACTCCCATGCTGGATTACGTATACCAACGAACGTACACATGAAATTATTCGCAGCGGTTTAGATCGCTCACCGATGTACACAGGCGTGATTGAGGGTGTTGGGCCCCGTTATTGCCCGAGTGTAGAAGATAAGATTCACCGTTTTGCTGATAAAGAAAGCCATCAGGTTTTTTTAGAGCCGGAAGGCCTTAATACGAATGAGATTTACCCTAACGGTATTTCAACCAGCTTACCATTTGACATTCAACTAGCGCTGGTGCGCTCGATGAAGGGGTTGGAGAATGCACATATACTTCGCCCAGGATACGCGATTGAATATGATTACTATGATCCACGCGGATTAAAGGCTAGCCTAGAAACGAAGGCTGTAAAGGGCTTGTTTTTCGCCGGACAAATCAACGGTACTACGGGTTATGAAGAGGCGGCGGCGCAAGGGTTGTTGGCTGGCGCAAATGCAGCCTTGTATGCGCAAGAAAAGGAAAGCTGGTGCCCGTCGCGTGATGAGGCCTATTTGGGAGTGTTGGTGGATGATCTGATCACAAGTGGCGTTACTGAGCCTTATCGCATGTTCACTAGCCGAGCAGAATATCGATTGCAGCTGCGCGAAGATAATGCCGATATGCGATTAACCGCGAAGGGTCGCGAATTGGGCTTGGTGGATGATGTGCGCTGGGAGGCATTTAGCCGAAAGCAAGAGGCTGTAATGCGTGAGCAGGAAAGATTAAAGCGTACATATGTGCAGCCTAACAATGTTTCACGTGAAACACAATTAAATATACTAGGTAAAGAGCTGGAGCATGAATATAGTTTGTTTGAATTGCTGCGCCGTCCTGAGGTGAGTTATGAGGGGTTATTAAGTTTGATGCCGGTAGCTGAGAGTTTGGCAGATGAAGTGAAAGAACAAGTTGAAATAGCTGCTAAATATCAAGGCTATATTGACCGCCAAAAAGACGAAATTGCCAAACAAAAAGGGAGCGAGAATATCAGATTGGGCGCAGAGATGGATTACGCACGTGTGCACGGCTTGAGTATAGAGGCACGCCAGAAGCTCTTGGCGCACATGCCGGAAACGATTGGCCAGGCTGGCCGGATTTCGGGCATTACCCCGGCAACAATCTCATTGTTGCTGGTGTATTTAAAGCGCAAGCATAAAAAACAATCTAATCAGGCCAATATAGAAGCGGCATGACGCAAGCAGAGTTACTGGCTGCGGGTATCGCGGAAATGGGTTTGGGTGTATCCTTGGGTGCTCAGCAGAAGTTGTTAAGTTATATCGGGTTGCTGCAAAAGTGGAACAAGGTATATAACATAACAGCAGTGCGTGAACCGCTAGAAATGGTGACATTGCATTTGCTTGATAGTTTGAGTGTGTTGCCCTATGTTAATGTTAAAAGCCTGCTTGATGTAGGAAGTGGCGGCGGATTGCCGGGTATTGTATTGGCGATCTGTTTGCCGCAACTGAAGGTAACGACGATTGATGCAGTGCAGAAGAAAGTGATTTTTATGCGCCAAGTAAAAGGTGAGCTGGGTCTGGAAAACTTGGAAGTGGTGCATGCTCGGGTAGAAGCTTATCAACCTGCTGAAAAGTTTGATGCAATTATTTCGCGTGCCTTTTCTGAAATCGGCCAGTTTGTTGGGCTAACAAAGCATCTGATAAAAGAAAATGGTCAGTGGTTAGCGATGAAAGGCCACGCGCCACTTGATGAACTTAAAGGATTAACCGAAAAACCAATAGAAATTATTCCGCTTAAAGTTGCAGGTTTAAAAGCGGAACGGCACTTAGTTGTTATAGAGAATAATTGATGAAAATATTAGCGATTACCAATCAAAAAGGCGGCGTGGGCAAAACTACTACGTGTGTGAACTTAGCTGCGAGTTTGGCTGCTAACTATAAAAAAGTTTTGCTGGTGGATTTAGATCCGCAAGGCAATGCCAGTACTGGTAGCGGCGTTGATAAGGCGCATTTAAAGCATAGTATTTACGATGTGCTGATCGGTAAAAAGTCTTTGAACGAAGTAATTGTGACCAGCGAAAAAGGAGGTTATCACATCGCGCCCTCTAATCGAGAGTTGGCTGGTGCCGAGGTTGAACTGGTGAACGAGTTTGCGCGCGAGGCCCGCCTAAAACAGGCGATTGCAAAACTAGATGGTGAATATGACTATATATTGTTAGATTGCCCTCCTGCCCTCAATTTAGTCACGGTAAACGCGCTTACAGCCGCTAATAGCGTGATGATCCCGATGCAATGCGAATATTACGCCTTGGAAGGCTTATCCGACCTAGTTAACACCATTAAGAAGGTACGGACGAATTTAAATGCGACCTTAGAAATCGAAGGTTTACTGCGCACGATGTTTGATGCCCGCAACATGCTGGCGCAACAAGTTTCGGCACAGTTGGTCAGCCATTTCGGAGATAAAGTGTATAACACAGTCATTCCTCGCAATATTCGTTTGGCAGAAGCGCCAAGTTATGGTTTGCCAGTTCTGGTTTACGATAAAACATCTAAAGGTGCTACAGCGTATTTAGAGTTGGCGAAAGAAATAATATTTAAAAATCAACAAGTTAAAAATAATAATGTAGATAAAGGTGTTCACAATGGTTAAACCAAAAGGCTTAGGGCGCGGCTTAGATGCTTTATTGGCTAACGATATTGAAGAGGCAAGTGGTGCTGATGCGTTACGCATGTTGAATGTGGTGCAGTTGCAGCCTGGCAAGTATCAACCGCGCTCCTATATGGACGATGCTGCATTACAAACCTTGGCTGATTCGATTAGATTGCAAGGCATCATGCAGCCAATTTTGGTCAGGGAAATTTCGCCGGAAAAATTTGAGATTATTGCTGGCGAGCGCCGCTGGCGGGCTAGCCAAATCGCAGGTTTGGAGCAGGTACCGGTCATGGTCCGCGAAATTGCAGATGAATCGGCGCTGGCCATGGCGCTTATTGAAAATATCCAGCGTGAAAATCTAAACCCATTAGAGGAAGCGCAAGGCATTAAACGTCTAATCGATGAGTTTGCCATGACGCATGAAATGGCCGCAGAGTCGGTTGGACGCTCGCGTACGGCGGTTTCTAATTTATTGCGATTGCTTAGTTTGAGTATACCGGTGCAAGATTTGCTTATGCAATCCAAGCTGGATATGGGTCATGCGCGTGCGCTGATTGGTTTGGATGCGGCACAGCAGATTATGCTGGCTAATAAAATAGTGCAGCAAAACCTATCAGTTCGTGAAGTTGAAAAGTTTGTACAACAATTGACGCAGCAAAATCAATCGACGAAAAATAAAACAGTAAAAACAAGCAACAAGGATTTACAGCGGCTTCAAGAAACCATTTCGGAGCAGCTAGGAATGAACGTGTATATACAGCATCAGGAAAACGGTAAAGGCAAGCTAGTTATTCAGTATCAGAATTTGGATGAGTTGGATCACGTATTCAAGCGCATGGGTGTCAAGTTTGAAAATTAACCTGCTAACTTTTAGGCGACCTGTTGTTTGACAACTAAGTAATCTATTGTTATGATTCGAGGCTTTACTTGCGCAGCAATATAAATCAAGGCTTAAATGCAATGCAGGTAGTAGTATGGCAAATTGCTGTACTCGTTGTTTTAGTGTTTGTGCTTTATTTTGTAAATAAAGCTGGCTGGATATCTGCATTAGCCTGGGGCGGCTTTTGCGGTTTAGTAAATGTGTTGCTAACCAGCTGGTATGCTTATAAAAAAATAAAGCATGTTGAGGCGGCTAGACAATTAAGAATTATGTACCGTTCAGTTCTGGAACGGTTTTTTATTGTAATAGGCTTGATTTTTTTTGGCTTAGTAAAGCTGCATTTGGCACCGATGGCAATTTTTTTAGGGTTCATAAGTTGCCAGTTTGTGTATGTAGTGGCTAGTGTGTTAACAAAAAGTAACAGTGCATGATTAATTTTAAAGCATAAAAATGAATACTGAAACAATCACCTCATCAGAATATATTAAGCATCATTTACAAAATCTTACCTGCGCCATTAAAGATGGGCATGTGCACTGTGCGCATACAGCGGAAGAAGCCAAAGAAATGGGATTCTGGGCATTGAATGTTGACACTTTTTTTATGTCACTTATTTTGGGTTTGCTGTTTTTGTGGGTGTTTCGTGGTGTTGCTAAGCGTGCATCTTCTGGCATCCCGGTTGGTATTCAAAACTTCGTAGAATGGGTAGTGGATTTTATCGATGGAAGTGTTAAAGGCTCATTTTCTGGCAAAAATACCTTGGTAGCACCATTAGCTTTAACCATTTTTGCCTGGATATTCCTGATGAATTTCATGGATTTAATCCCAATTGATTTTTTACCTAAAGTCGCAGAATGGCTTGGGTTTGGCCACTTTAAAGTAGTGCCTTCAACTGATCCAAATGCCACATTCGGTATGTCTTTTGTAGTGTTTTTTTTGGTTATTTACTACAGTCTCAAGAAAAAAGGTTTGGGCGGTTTTGCGGCCGAGCTTTCTATGATGCCGTTCCAAAGTAAAAATCCAATTGTTCAGGCCTTATTTGTGCCAATCAATTTAATCCTTGAAGGCGTTAACCTTATCGCTAAACCAGTATCGTTAGCTTTGCGTTTGTTTGGCAACATGTACGCGGGTGAAATGATATTTATCTTGATAGCAATTATGGGTAGTACCTGGGCTGGCTTTACTGTTGCCAGCGTTACTCTTTTTGGGTCACAAATTTTTCTCTCGCTTGGCTGGGCAATTTTCCATATTCTGATCATTACTTTGCAAGCGTTTATTTTTATGACGCTAACCATTGTTTATTTGGATATGGCACATCAAGAGCATCATTAATTTTTTTAGTTGTTTAGTTTTTAATTGGTTTTTTCATAGGAGCTTAGGAAATAAAATGGAACACGCATTATTATATATCGCAGGTGCAATTATGATGGGTTTGGGCGCACTGGGTGCCGCAGTTGGTATTGGTATCTTAGGTGGCCGTTTCTTGGAAGGTGCAGCGCGCCAGCCAGAGTTAATTCCAATGTTGCGTACACAATTCTTTATCGTGATGGGTCTAGTTGACGCGGTACCGATGATTGCTGTTGGTTTGGCAATGTACATTCTGTTCGCAGTTGCAGGTTAGTTTGCATTCTAAATTTAAGAATAGGAAGGTATTTGCATGAACATTAATGCAACCCTTATTGCACAAGCAATTATGTTTGCGCTCTTCTTTTGGTTTTGCAAAAGCTTCGTATGGACGCCGATTATCAATGCGCTAGCAGCTCGCCAAAAGCAAATTGCGGATGGTTTAGCAGCAGCTGCTGATGGCAAAAATGCGTTGGAAGTTGCAGCGAAACAATCAGCAGAGACGCTTAATCAAGCAAAAATAAAAGCCTCAGAAATTATTGCACAAGCCGAAAAGCGCGCAAGTCTAATTGTTGATGAAGCTAAAGGCAATGCTAAGGTTGAGGGTGAACGCATTCTAATTGGTGCTAAAGCGGATATAGAACAAGAAGTTAACCGTGCTAAAGAGAGTTTACGTAGCCAGGTATCCGCACTTGCAGTAGCTGGCGCAGAGAAAATCTTACGTAAAGAGATTGATGCCAAGGCGCATAGCGAAATGCTTGCTAAACTAGCGGCGGAGCTATAAGGACAAACCATGGCTGAAATATCCACCATCGCACGACCATACGCCGTCGCAATTTTCAACTTAGGCAAAGAGAAAAAAACACTTGCTAAATGGTCTGAAATGTTGAGTTTTGTAACTGCAGTATCACAGGATGTTGCTATGCAAGCTTATATAGCAGACCCTAAAATAGCGAGCGGCGATTTAGAAGCCTCTTTTCTTAAAGTGTGCGTCGATAAGTTGGATGCGCAAGGTCAAAATCTCATTAAAACTTTGGTTGAGTATGGCCGGCTTTCTATTTTGCCTGCAATTTCACATGCCTTCGAAGAACTTAAAGCGCATGATGAAGGCGTGCTTGAGGCTCAAATTATTGCGGCAGCTAAGCCTAGTGCAGCAGAAGTAAAAGATTTAGTGAAACGCTTGGAAGCTAAATTTGGTAATAAAATCGAAGCCACTGTTTCTGTAGATCCAGAAATTATTGGCGGCATTAAAATTGTTGTCGGTGATACCGTGATAGATGCCTCTGTTAAAGGCCAATTACAAAATTTAGCTTATTCGCTAGCGGCATAAGCGCTGGTAAAGAAAACATTAGGAGTTAGTTACTATGCAGTTATCAACATCAGAAATCAGTGAACTGATTAAAAGCAAATTAGAGAATTTTTCAACTAGCAGTGAAGCGCGTACACAAGGTACGGTTATTTCTGTAACCGACGGCATTGTGCGTATTCACGGCTTATCCAACGTGATGTCTGGTGAAATGATAGAGTTTCCGGGTAACACATTTGGTTTGGCGCTTAACTTGGAGCGTGATTCAGTGGGTGCTGTGGTTCTGGGTGATTACGAGCACATTACCGAAGGCGATACTGTTAAGTGTACCGGTCGTATATTGGAAGTACCAGTTGGTCCAGAGTTAATTGGCCGGGTGGTGAATGCACTAGGTCAGCCGATTGATGGTAAAGGCCCGGTCAATGCCAAGATGACTGACAAAATTGAAAAAGTAGCACCAGGTGTAATTGCACGTAAATCTGTGTCACAGCCAGTACAAACAGGTTTGAAATCTGTGGACTCCATGGTGCCAGTTGGCCGTGGTCAACGTGAACTGATTATTGGTGACCGTCAAACAGGTAAAACAGCTGTTGCTGTGGATGCGATCATTAACCAAAAAGGTCAAAACATGACCTGCGTGTATGTAGCGATTGGTCAAAAGGCTTCAACAGTTGCAAACGTAGTGCGCAAATTAGAAGAGAACGGCGCGATGGCTTACACCATAGTGGTTGCCGCTACTGCTTCAGACTCGGCCGCTTTGCAATTCTTAGCACCATATGCGGGTTGTACGATGGGTGAGTATTTCCGTGACCGCGGTGAAGATGCTTTGATTGTGTATGATGATTTGACGAAACAAGCGATTGCCTATCGTCAAATTTCATTGTTATTACGCCGACCACCAGGCCGTGAAGCTTATCCAGGTGACGTGTTCTACATTCACTCACGTTTATTAGAGCGTGCTGCTCGCGTGAACGAAGAGTATGTTGAGAATTTCACAAAGGGTGCGGTTAAAGGTAAAACAGGCTCGTTGACCGCTTTGCCTGTGATTGAGACTGCGGCTGGTGACGTTTCTGCATTCGTTCCAACCAACGTGATTTCTATTACTGACGGTCAAATCTTCTTAGAAACTGACTTGTTCAATGCTGGTATTCGTCCTGCTATCAACGCTGGTATTTCAGTGTCACGTGTCGGTGGCGCTGCTCAAACTAAAGTCATTAAAAAACTTGGCGGCGGCGTGCGTTTAGCGCTAGCGCAATACCGCGAGTTGGCTGCGTTCGCGCAGTTCGCATCAGATTTGGACGAAGCAACACGTAAACAATTGGATCGCGGTCGTATGTTTACTGAATTGATGAAACAAGCACAATATGCACCTTTAAGTGTATCAAACATGGCAATTAGTTTGTTAGCTGCGAACAAAGGTTATTTAGACGACGTGCCTACAAACATGGTTTTGGTTTTTGAAAGCGCTTTGCATGGCTTCATGAATTCAAAATATAAAAAACTCATGGATGGCATTGAATCAAGTAAAGACTTAGCCGGTGAAAATGAAAAAGCAGTAGAAGCGGCGATTCAAGATTTTAAAGCTACTAACGCGTATTAATTTTTGCTATCAATAATATAGGTAACTAAAAATGGCTGGTAGTAAAGAGATTAGAACCAAGATCAAGAGTGTAGAAAATACACGCAAGATCACCAAAGCAATGGAGATGGTAGCAGCTTCTAAAATGCGTAAAGCGCAAGATAGAATGCGTGCCTCACGTCCGTACGCTGAAAAAATTCGTAATGTGGCAGCACATCTCTCATTTGCGCAATCAGAGTATAAACATGCGTTTTTAGTTAAACGTGAAGTTGTAAAAAATGTAGGTTTGATTGTGGTGAGCTCTGATAAAGGCTTATGCGGCGGCTTGAATACCAACATGTTGCGTTTATCTGTAAATCAGATGAAAGCTTGGGAAACAGAAGGCAAAAAAATTGCTGTAAGTGCAATTGGTAACAAAGGTTATAGTTTTATGACTCGAGTAGGTGCGGATGTTAAATCGCACATTACTGGTTTAGGCGATGTACCGCACCTTGAAAAACTGATTGGCACCATTAAAGTAATGTTAGATGCTTATGCGGCGGGTGAAATTGATCAGCTGTTTATCTGTTATACCAAGTTTATCAATACTATGAAGCAAGAGCCTACGATTCAACAATTATTGCCATTAAGTGGTGAGCAACTGGGTAGCGCAACGGGTCATTGGGATTATATCTATGAGCCTGATGCTAAGCCTGTGGTAGATGAGTTGATGGTGCGCTATATTGAATCATTGATATATAACGCGGTGTCTGAAAATATGGCTTCAGAGCAATCGTCTCGTATGGTGGCAATGAAATCAGCTTCTGACAATGCGAAAAACGTGATTGGCGAATTGAAATTAGTGTACAACAAGGCACGTCAAGCAGCGATTACTAAAGAGATTTCTGAAATCGTCGGCGGGGCAGCGGCAGTTTCTTAATATTGAATTTAATTAAATCTGACTAAAAAGAAGTTAGGAATAGAAATGGCAAAAGCAAATCAAGTAAATGTTGGTAAAGTGGTGCAATGTATTGGCGCTGTGGTGGACGTTGAGTTTCCACGTGATCAAATGCCAAAAGTGTTTGATGCATTGATTATTGATGACGCCAGCTCACAAGCTGAAGCAGGTTTGACATTGGAAGTGCAGCAACAACTAGGTGACGGCATTGTGCGTACTATCGCGATGGGCTCATCTGACGGTCTTGCACGTGGTACATCATTTAAATCTACCGGCAGTCAAATTACCGTTCCAGTTGGAACAGGTACATTGGGTCGTATTATGGATGTATTGGGTCGTCCAATTGATGAATTGGGCCCAATCGATTCTAATGAACGTCGTTCAATTCACCAAAAAGCACCAACTTTTGAAGAGTTATCCCCTTCTGTTGACTTGTTAGAAACAGGTATTAAGGTGATTGACTTGGTTTGCCCATTCGCTAAGGGTGGTAAAGTAGGTCTATTCGGCGGTGCGGGTGTGGGTAAAACCGTAAACATGCTTGAGTTGATTAACAACATTGCAAAACAACACTCAGGTTTATCAGTGTTTGCAGGTGTGGGTGAGCGTACTCGTGAAGGTAACGACTTCTACCATGAAATGGCGGAAGCTGGCGTTATTAAGCTAGATGACATGAAAGAATCAAAAGTAGCGATGGTGTTCGGTCAAATGAATGAACCACCAGGCAACCGTTTGCGCGTTGCGTTGTCAGGTCTGACTATGGCGGAAAAATTCCGTGACGAAGGCCGCGATGTATTGTTCTTCGTTGATAACATCTACCGTTACACACTGGCTGGTACTGAAGTATCAGCGTTGTTAGGTCGTATGCCATCAGCTGTAGGTTATCAGCCTACTCTAGCAGACGAAATGGGCCGTTTACAAGAGCGTATTACGTCAACAAAAACAGGTTCTATTACTTCTATTCAAGCAGTTTACGTGCCTGCGGATGACTTAACAGACCCATCACCAGCGACAACTTTCCAACATTTGGACTCAACAGTTGTATTATCACGTGACATTGCTTCACTCGGTATTTATCCAGCGGTTGATCCACTCGATTCAACATCACGTCAATTAGACCCTTTGGTAGTTGGTGAAGAGCATTACAACGTAGCACGTAGCGTTCAACAAACATTACAACGTTATAAAGAGCTACGTGACATTATTGCGATTTTGGGTATGGATGAGTTATCTCCAGAAGACAAATTGGCTGTTGGCCGTGCGCGTAAAATTCAACGTTTCTTGTCCCAACCATTCCACGTGGCTGAGGTGTTTACCGGCTCACCAGGTAAGTATGTACCTTTAAAAGAAACCATCAAAGGCTTTAAAGCAATTGTTGCTGGCGAATATGATCACTTGCCAGAACAGGCTTTCTATATGGTAGGCGGTATTGAAGAGGCAGTTGAAAAGGCCAAAACTTTAAACTAATTTAAAGACTAAAGGTAAAGTTAAGTATGGCACATTCTATTCATATCGACGTAGTCAGCGCAGAAGAAAGTATTTTCTCTGGCGATGCTGAGTTCGTGATTGCGCCTGCCAGTCAGGGCGAAGTGGGTATTTACCCAAATCATGCGCCGTTGATTACTACTATCAAGCCTGGCGCATTACGGGTGAAAATTGCTGGCGAAGAAGAAGAGCAAATCATCTTTATCTCTGGTGGCATTTTAGAAGTACAGCCAAGCGTAATCACAGTGTTGGCTGATACGGCAACACGCGGCCATGATTTAGACGAAGCTAAAGCGGTTGCTGCGAAAGAAGCTGCCGAAGAAGCAATGAAAAATAGAACTTCTGAAATTGACTTTGCTACCGCCCAAGCTGAATTGTCTGAAGCGCTTGCACAAATTCAAACGATTGAGCGTTTACGCAAAAGAACGCATTAAGCAATTTTATGCTTCTACAAAGGCAGCCTGTGGCTGCCTTTTTTGTTTATACTTTCGGTATTAAGTAAATTAAAGAAACTATGAATAAACTGAATATTGTCATCCTCGCTGCCGGTAAAGGCACGCGTATGTACTCCAATAAACCCAAGGTGTTGCACGTAGTCGCGGGTAAACCTATTCTGGGGCATGTAATCGATTGCGCAAAGCAGCTTCAGCCTCAAAAAATCATTGTGGTGTATGGATTTGGCGGTGAAATAGTACGCCAGTCTTTCGTTAATGAAAACATTACCTGGGTGAATCAAGCCGAGCAGTTAGGTACGGGACATGCTGTACAGCAGGCTGCACCATATTTGGATGATGATGGAGAGACCCTGATTTTATTGGGCGATGTACCCTTGGTAGATGCAGACGACTGTAAAAGTTTGAGTGGGAAAGCTAATGGTAAGCTGGCAATTCTATCGTTTAATAAGCCGGATCCCACAGGTTACGGCCGGATTGTGCGTGCACCTTCCGGCAATGTAATAGCAATTGTGGAACATAAGGATGCGACCGAGCAGCAACGTACCATTAAAGAAGTAAATACAGGCATTATGTCCATGCCCAACAACAAGCTTAAAAACTGGTTAAGCCGTTTGAGCAACAACAACGCGCAAAAAGAATATTATCTCACCGACATTATCGAGTTTGCCGTTAAAGATGGTGTTGACGTGGTTGCTGATATTGCCTCAGATGAATGGACTGTTACCGGCATCAATTCAAAAACAGATTTAGCGCAAATCGAGCGGGTCTATCAAAATCGTTTTGCACAGAAATTACTAACCCAAGGTGTAACGCTTAAAGACCCTGCCCGTCTGGATGTACGTGGTAACCTTGTCTGTGGGCACGATGTTGAAATTGATGTGAATTGTGTGTTCGAAGGCGAAGTGAGTTTGGGCGATAACGTTAAAATTGCCGCGAACTGTGTGATTAAAAATGCCGTTATTGCGGCAGGCACACAAATTGCTGCTTATTCACATATAGATGACGCAAAAATTGGTGAAAATAGTCGTATCGGACCATATGCACGTTTGCGCCCAGGCACTACACTGGCGGCAGAGACGCATATTGGCAATTTTGTCGAGCTTAAGAATGCCCAAGTTGATGTAGGCAGCAAAATTAATCACTTGAGTTATGTTGGTGACAGTTCGGTGGGCAAAAATGTCAATATTGGTGCAGGCACTATTACCTGCAATTATGATGGCGCTAATAAATTTAGAACGGTGATTGAAGATGATGTTTTTGTTGGATCCGACACGCAATTAGTCGCACCAGTAACAATAGGCAAAGGTGCCACTATCGCTGCTGGTTCAACCATTACTAAAGATGCACCGGCTAATCAACTTACTTTGTGTCGCGCTAAGGAACAGAAATCCATCGCAGGTTGGAAACGGCCGCAAAAGATTAAAAAATAGCAATTAAAGCAATATAAAATCAGGAAAGAAATCATGTTATGTGTGGCATAGTTGGCGCAGTTGCAAATAGAAACGTCGTTTCAACCTTAATCGAAGGCTTGAGCCGTCTTGAATATCGCGGCTATGATTCTGCCGGCGTTGCCGTGTTAAACAGCAACGGCATTGAGCGCGTGCGTGCAGTGGGCCGCGTATCGGCCATGATAGAAAAAACCATCGAAGCAAATTTGACTGGCCTCGTTGGCATCGGCCATACACGCTGGGCTACACATGGCGGCGTGACTGAGAGCAATGCACATCCGCATGTTTCAAAAGGCGAAATTGCCGTAGTGCATAACGGCATTATCGAGAATCACGACGAGCAGCGCACCCGCTTAAAAGCATTGGGTTACGAGTTTACCTCGCAAACCGATACAGAAGTGATTGCTCACTTAATTCACTATTACCACCAGGATTTAGCGCTTTTAGCCGCAACACAAAAGGCAGTGGCAGAGCTTACAGGTGCGTTTGCCATTAGCGTGATTTCAGTCAAAGAGCCGGATCACATGATTACTGCGCGCCTGGGTTGCCCATTGTTGATAGGCTTGGGCGAAGACGAAAACTTCATCGCATCTGATGTTTCAGCCGTGCTTTCAGTCACTCGCAAAGTGATTTATCTTGAGGATGGCGATGTCGCCGATATCCGCCGTGATGGCGTGACTATTTTTGGGCGCGATGGCGAAATTGTTACGCGCAAAATCCACATGAGCGATGTATCGCTCGCAAGCATGGAGCTTGGTCCTTATGCACACTTCATGCAAAAGGAAATTCACGAGCAGCCACGCGCACTGACAGATACGATAGAAGCCTTGATTGACAATAACAGCTTCTCGGCAGAGTTGTTTGGCAAGGTTGCCGGTGATGTTTTCAAGCAGGTGAATAGCATCCTGATTCTTGCCGCAGGCACCAGCTATTACGCCGCGCTCACGGCCAAATACTGGCTAGAGAGCATTGCAAAACTGCCGACCAATGTTGAAATCGCCAGTGAATACCGCTATCGCGTATCGGTGCCTAACCCTAAGCAGCTCATCGTCACTATTTCGCAATCAGGCGAAACGCTGGACACGATGGAGGCCCTGAAACACGCAAAATCATTGGGACAAAATCTTACGCTAGCCATTTGTAACGTACAGGAAAGCGCCATTCCGCGCGCCTCGCAGCTGGTCTTTTACACACGTGCCGGGGCAGAAATCGGTGTGGCTTCCACTAAAGCCTTCACCACACAACTGGTGGCATTATTTACATTGGCAGCTACGCTGGCAAAACAGCGCGGTTTATTAAGTGCCACGCAAGAGCAGGAGTATCTTTCAGCCTTGCGCCAATTGGCTGGTAGCGTGCAATATGCGCTTAATCTAGAGCCGCAAATCCGCGAATGGGCAAAACGCTTTGCAGATAAGGAACACGCCCTATTCCTGGGCCGTGGCGTGCACTACCCTATTGCGCTGGAAGGCGCGCTTAAACTTAAAGAGATATCCTACATCCATGCCGAGGCTTACCCCGCAGGTGAGCTTAAACATGGCCCGCTGGCGCTGGTAGATAACAATATGCCGGTGGTGGTGATTGCTCCGAACGATGCCTTGCTGGAAAAAGTAAAATCCAATATGCAAGAGGTGCGCGCGCGCGGTGGCGAGCTATTTGTATTTGCCGATGCTGACAGCCACTTTACCGAATCTGAAGGTGTGCATGTGATCCGCACCCCGCGCCATGTGGGTGTGCTCTCCCCTATTTTGCATACTATTCCTGTGCAAATATTGGCGTACCATGCGGCCTTGTTAAAGGGGACGGATGTGGATAAACCGAGAAACTTAGCAAAGAGCGTGACGGTAGAGTGACCTTATACTTTAATGCATGCCCTGTAACCCGCATGGATATTGGTCTGCAGGGCACAATTTTGCGTCTAAAAACGTTTTGAAATTATCTAATAAACAGCCACCAGCCTGCCCATGTGGCCGCAACTTGTACGATTAAGCCCGGCAGGACTTTGTCTGAAAATTCCTTTCCGCCGCTGATTAACGCGATGACAGCTTTTGCAGTGGAATTGACAGAAAAAGCGAACAGTATCGGTATCACGGCGCTTTCCGGGCCCAATTTGCCAGCGCCGGCAAGCGAGGCAACCGAGATGGTGGCGGCATGTACATCTGCCATGCCTGCCACGCCGGAGCCCACTACCAGCCCTGCCTGACCAAACCACGCTTTTAGCGCTGCCGATGTCACCAGCACGACTGCAATCACCGCTGCCATCGTGAGCGCAGTTTTTACGCTAAAAGTTTCAGTGGGTTTGGTTGCCTCAGCTCCATTTTTAGGGAAGGAATTTAAGGTCACTACCAGGCCGTAAATCGCAATTGAGACCCCGCCAAAGACAAGCGGCCACAAAAGCGCGTGTAGTGTGGGTGGGTGAATTGCCGCGAGCAGCATCGCGATCTGCATAATGGTCGCCAGGCTTGATAACAATGCGCCTGCCACAGCGGCACCCATTAGCGTAGGCATCTCCTTCGCGCGCTCCCCCATAGCCCCCACAGTTGCTATGCTGGAAATAAAACCTGACACCAGCCCAACCAGCGGCAAACCGATGCGCCCGCCCAGCCAGCGTAGTGCCAAGTGGCCAAGCGCGCTAATCGTCATCACCAGAATGACAATCAGCCAGAGATTGCGCGGGTTGATGGCTTCGAACGGGCCGATAAATTCGTTAGGTACTAACGGCAGGATGATGAGCGTTGCAGCGGCCAGAATGAGAAAATCATTGAGTTCTTCTTTGGTGACTACGCCAAGCACAAAGCCGTGTATGGGTTCTTTTGCTGCCAGCAGTATGGCGACGCTTACAGCCAGCGCGGCAGCCAGAGAGGTGTTGCTCATGGCCAAGCCGCCCAGAATTACCGTGAACACCAGCGTGATTTCTGTGGTGAGGCCAGGATCTTTGCTATGTTTGGCAAAGTAGGAAGTGGCGGCGAAAATCATCACGCATAAAATGGAGACGACCAGCAACCAGAAATTGAACACGATGCTCACCGCGCCTAATAGTGATGCGATGGTGAACGTGCGAATGCCGGCGGCCGAGCGTTCAGGCCCGGTGCCTTTGCTGCGCTCACGCTCAGCGCCAATCAGCAGGCCTATACCCAAGGCAACCGCCAGATTAAGCCAAAGTGTGTTATCTACGACCATTCTCTTTGCCTCATTACACCAAAATGATAAATCATTATCCTACTTTATGCGCTCCATTTGTGCTTGCCGACGCATCCTTATTAACGCAAAAACAGAATTAAGCCTATATTTCAGCTCTATTCTACAAAGTGTTTTGGCAGGTACAGGTTTAAGATGAACCCGATAGCAAAGTTTAAATGGCGTAATTGTGAGCATTGAGAGCAGGGAATATGGAAAATCAGGCATTTATCGGGCGTCAGCCCATTATGGATTCAAAACAGCACATTATCGGCTATGAGCTATTCTTCAGGCACAGTTCAAGTGCAGAAGCTGCGGTGTATGAAGATGATTTTAAGGCTTGCGCTAATGTATTGGTGAACACTGTCGGCATGGATATGCAGTGGCTGCTGGGCGATAAACTGGCCTTCATTAACGTAAATGAAGAGATGCTGAAAAGCGAGCTTTTAGAGTTAATGCCGCCTAAACGTACCGTGCTTGAAATATTAAAGAGCATAACGCCTAGTGATGAAATTGTTATACGTTGCCAGGCTTTGCGCACGCTAGGCTATAAGATTGCATTGGATAACCCGCATTTATGCAAGGGTTCCGAGCTTTTGCAGCAATGTGCTGATTTTGTCAAAATTGATATTCAGACTGTCGACACCACAGAGCTTTGTAAAATCTTTATGCGATTCAACGCACCTTCTGTAACAATGATTGCAGAAAAAGTTGAAACTGAAAGGGAGTTTAATGCAGTCCAAAGTATCGGCTTTCAACATTTCCAAGGGTTTTATTTTGCCCGCCCAGAAACATTTACTGCAACAGTAATCAACCCATCATTTGATAGCGTATTGAATATTCTGAACAAGGTGAATCAGGATGCTGACAATGAGGTTATTGAAGCCGGGTTCAAGCAGGATTCCGCATTATCATTCAAGCTGCTGCGTTACATTAACTCCGTAGGCTTCGGGCTTTCGTGCGAGGTTCAGTCAATCAAGCATGCCATGACGATTTTAGGCAGGAACCAGCTTACCCGCTGGCTTACATTGCTCATGGTCACTGCGGGGGAAAATTCTACACCACCGGCATTGATGAAAACTTCTATTACACGTGGACGTTTAACTGAGTTGCTAGGTGAAGGTTATTTTGAGAAAAAAGACCGCGATAATCTGTTTATCGTTGGCGCGTTTTCATTGCTGGATGCCATATTGAAAATGCCAATTGACCAGGTACTTGAAAAAATTCAATTGTCAGAACCGGTGGCTGAAGCATTGCTTAATCGGGAAGGGATTTATGGCCCGTTTTTACAGTTGACGGAAGCTTGTGAAGATTCTGACGATGCGCGCATTTTAGAGCTGGCAGAGTTGTTGCAGTTGGATTCTGCCAAGGTGAATAAATGCCATCTTTCTGCCTTGGCCTGGACAGAGGCTTTGGGGATTTAGTCAGTGTTTTTAGGTGCACTCTTTTAAGATGATCGGGCTGATATCTAAGCTACCAGTATCGTGACTTAGTAAAATTTGACCGTCTTGAATAGTACAGCTGATGTTCATGCTGCGTGTTGCAATATCCGCTAGCGCTTGTGTATTGGGCAAGTTAACAACGGTTAAGTTGTTGTTCTTTAATAGCGCTTTGCTGTTTTGATCCCACCACATATCTGCAATTCTTCCGCCATAAAGCATCACCACGACTTGTTTTGCTCTGCCGCAGGCTTTGCGAATTTCTTTTTCAGTGGGCAAGCCAACATCAATCCATAATTCAATAGCGCCTGTTAAATCTTTTTGCCATAAGTCAGGTTCTTCATCATCACTTAAGCCTTTGCCAAATATAAGCGCTTCACTGGAATAAAGTGTAAATGCGATTAAGCGCACCATCACGCGTTCATCGGTTTCAGATGGGTGTTTAGCCAGCGTAAGGCTATGCTGCCCATAATAATTGCGATCCATATTCGCAATGTTCAGGTCGATTTTATAAATAGTGGATTTGAGTGCCATGGCGCATTATACCTACTTAACAAGGCAGCCCTGCTTTCTGTTAAGCTTTCATTCTTTTCAAAAAAGATAAATTCAATGGCTCAATATGTAATGTCCATGCTCCATGTGAGCAAAATCGTGCCGCCAAAACGGCAAATCATCAAAGATATTTCACTGTCGTTTTTCCCAGGCGCCAAAATTGGCTTGCTGGGATTGAACGGCTCAGGTAAATCCACCGTGCTGCGTATTATGGCAGGTGTGGATAAAGAGTTTGAAGGTGAAGTGCAGTGGCAGCCTGGTATTTCTATTGGCTATCTACCGCAGGAACCGCACCTGGATCCGGATAAAACCGTACGTGAAGAGGTTGAATCCGGCATGGGTGAGGTGATGGAGGCGCAAGCCAAGCTGGAAGCGGTTTATGCGGCCTACGCCGAGCCGGATGCTGATTTTGAAAAATTGGCAGAAGAGCAGGCCAAGTGGGAGAATGTTATTGCCGCGAGCGGCAGTGATCTAAGTACACAGTTGGAGATTGCTGCAGACGCGCTGCGTTTACCGCCTTGGGATGCGAAAATCGGCCCGCTTTCTGGCGGAGAAAAACGTCGCGTGGCGCTCTGCAAATTGTTGCTTTCAAAGCCTGACATGCTGCTGCTGGATGAGCCAACCAACCATTTGGATGCGGAATCTGTCGAGTGGCTAGAGCAGTTCTTGGTACGTTTCCCGGGCACCGTGGTGGCGGTGACGCATGATAGATACTTCCTCGATAACGCAGCAGAATGGATTTTAGAGTTAGACCGCGGCCATGGTATTCCATGGAAAGGCAATTACTCGAGTTGGTTAGAGCAAAAAGAAGAGCGGTTAAAACAAGAAGAATCTGCCGAATCTGCCCGTCGCAAGGCATTGCATACCGAGTTGGAATGGGTGCGCCAAAACCCGAAAGCGCGGCAGGCAAAAAGTAAATCAAGAATTGCCCGCTATGAAGAACTTGCAAGTGCCGAATATCAAAAACGCAATGAAACGCAGGAGATTTTTATTCCTGCAGGTGAGCGTTTAGGCGACCAGGTGATAGAGTTCAACGGTGTGAGCAAAGCTTTTAAAGACCGCTTACTGATTGATAATTTAAGTTTTAGCATTCCGGCTGGCGCCATTGTCGGTATCATTGGCCCGAATGGCGCGGGTAAATCGACGCTGTTCAAAATGATTACAGGCAAAGAGCAGCCTGATAACGGCGAAGTGAAAATCGGCTCAACCGTCAAACTGGCGTATGTAGACCAAAGCCGTGATAGCTTAAGTGATAATAAGACCGTATTTGATGAAATCTCTGGCGGCTCAGATATTCTTACGGTAGGTCGCTATGAAACGCCTAGCCGAGCTTATATTGGCCGTTTTAACTTTAAAGGCGGTGATCAGCAAAAGATAGTAGGTCAACTTTCTGGCGGTGAACGTGGCCGTTTGCACTTGGCTAAAACGCTGATTTCTGGCGGTAATGTATTGCTGCTGGATGAACCTTCTAATGACTTGGATGTGGAAACTTTACGTGCGCTGGAAGACGCACTGCTGGAATTTGCAGGTTGTGTATTAGTAATTTCGCATGACAGGTGGTTTTTGGACCGAATTGCAACACATATTTTGGCAGCTGAGGGTGATTCGCACTGGACATTCTTTAATGGCAATTATCAAGAGTACGAAGCCGATAAGCGCAAGCGTTTAGGGGAAGAAGGCGCGAAACCAAAACGGATTCGCTACAAGCCAATTACGAGATAAACGACTTAAAGCCAATCCCAATCCAAGCGCTTCTTATGAGGCGCTTTTTTCATCGCCCAATCCCACAAAATTGACGGGATAAAGCGTATGAGCCTAGACACTATGTCCATTTGCCATGGAATTACCACAAAGCGGCGTTTGCTTTCCACAGCATTGGCAAATTTGCGTGCGAACACATCAACGTCCATTAGAAATGGCATTTTATAGGTGTTGATGTCTGTCATGGGGGTGCGAATATAACCTGGAGCGATGGTGGCGACGGTAATGTTGTCGCGCGCCATTTCCACACGCAGGCTTTCTAAATAGCTAATCACGGCAGCTTTGCTGGCGCTGTAAGCTCCCGCGCCGGGCAGGCCGCGTATGCCGGCTACGCTGGCAACACCTACCAGCTGGCCCTTTCCCGCCTGCCTCATTGCTGCAATAAACGGCTGAAAAGTATGCACCATGCCCATTACATTAATATCCAATACCGCTTGAAAAGCGGGAATGTCTTCTTTGCATTCGGTAAGCGTACCTCGGCTGACACCAGCATTGGCAATAACAATGTTGGGCGCGCCAAAGCGAGCGATAAAATCTTGCGCAGCAGCTTCCAGCGCTGCACTATCGCGAACATCCAGTGCGTATATCGCGCAATTTACACCGTATTGTTTTTGCAACGTTTCTGCAAGCAGACGTAAGTGCTCACTACGTCTAGCAACCAAGCCTATACATCCCGAACTGATGTTCTGCGAGGCAGTATCCACGCGGCTTCCAGAGCATCGTTTTGCGTATTCGTGTGCAAGCGCTTCGCCGATTCCGCTGGATGTACCTGTTATAAATATATTCATAGCTAAAAGTATAGCGCAGTGAGCCTCAAAAAAATTAACCCGCAGAATTTCTTCAGCGGGTTAATTGGGCCTATTTAATTTTTTTAGGCAGAGCTACTTTTTTTGTAGCCGCTACCTTGTTTACTTTTTTGCAGCAGCGGCTTTGTCCTTGCGAATATTGTTGATAATGTAGTCAGCTGTTTGTAGAGCTTGCTCGTTTCCGCCGCTCATGGTGCTGGAAGTAATATATTTACCATCAATCACCAGGCTTGGCACTCCGGTAGCGCCAGAATTGCGGAACATTTGCGCGGCACGATTTAAGTTGGTATTGATGGTGAATGATTTAAACGCCTGCTCAACTTTTAATTTATCCAAGCCGCTTTGCTTGGTTACCCAATCAATCGCAGCTTTTTCATCTGTAGGATTAAGTGTTTTTTGTTTGTGGATAGCCTCAAATAAAGGTGTATGCAGTTTTTCCGCAACGCCTAAAGTTTCCATCGCATAAAAGGCTTTGGCCATTGGTGCCCAGCTTGGGTTGGGCAAACCTGGCAGGCGTTTAAAATAAACATCTCCAGGCAATTTTTTTACCCATGCGCTTAGCGGGGTTTCCATTTGATAACAATGAATACAGCCGTACCAAAAAATCTCCATTACTTCAATTTTGGCGGGATTTTCTGTTGAAATAGGTTGCGCGACAGCATCAAATTGTTCGCCTAATTTTGGTGCATCTGCTAGGGCTAAATTGCTCATCGCTAAAGTACCTAGCGCAAACATACAAACAGCAAATAATTTCCTCATTATTTTTTCCTTAATTTTTCTAAAAAAACAAATCCATAAAACCACGATTCAAGCTACTAACGTCAATTGACTATAAAAGATGACAACCAATTTTCATTTATTCCGGTTTTGTTTCCGTATGTACTTTAATCAGGTCTGTATTAAATCCGCTGGTGGTGAGTTCACTTCGGATTTTATTGATTTGTGCAATATCGCTCAGCGGCCCGACGCGCACGCGATGCCACACACCCTTTTCAGGAATGGTTGCCGTTTGTACAACGGCTTCAAAGCCTTGCAGAGCCAGCTTGGCTTTCATGTTATCCGCATCAGCTTCGTTTGAGAACGCACCTACCTGTAAGAAATAATTATCTTTTTTAACTACCTGTGAATTGTTTTTGATCTCTTGTTCAGTTACGGTACTTTCCGTTTCGGGCAGAATCGTATAAAAATCAAACTTATTATCATCAGCCTTGGCTGTGTTATCCGGTCCTTCTTGTTGTGGCAAGGCACTTTCCGTGGCAATTTTCTCTTTGTCCAGTTTTTCGCTGTGTTTTTCTAAAATGGGTTTGTTAACTTTATTGTCTGAAAATGGGTTATCACTTCCTTTGATAAACATCGCTAGCCCAACCGATAAACCGACACCTAGCAATAGCCCTACCAGTAAGCCTGATAAGAATGGACTGCCTCTACTTTTGGTGGATTTTTGTGGCGCAGGTTTGTAATCTCTACTCATCTCTCATCCTTGCTCTACATTTTTTGCGGTGCACTTACGCCCAGCAAGTTCAAGCCATTTTTCAGCACCTGCTGCGTTGCAGCAATTAACGCCATACGTGCCAATTTGGTTGGCTCATCATCTACTAAAAATTTTGTGTCATTGTAATAGCTGTGTAAATCGCTTGCACATTCTTTTAAATAATTGGCGATCGCATGCGGTGCTAAATCTTCCGCAGCACTGCTAACAACTTCGGGGTATTCACTTAAACGCTGCATTAATTTTGCCTCGTTTGGCATGTTGAGCGGGTTTAAGTTCACTGTTTTTAAGCTATTCACGTCGCCACCCCATTGGTTTAGTACACTACAAATTCGGGCGTGGGCGTATTGAATGTAATACACCGGATTGTCATTAGTTTGTGCACGAGCAAGGTCAATATCGAACACCAATTGCGAATCGGCGCGTCTAGCTGCCAGAAAATAACGCGTGGCATCGCAACCGACTTCATCAATTAAGTCACGCAAGGTTACGTAACTGCCCGCGCGCTTGGAAAGCTTTACTTCCTCGCCGCTGCGCATGACGGTAACCATCTGGTGCAATACGTAGTCGGGCCAGCCTTTCGGGATGCCGATAGCAAGTGCCTGCAAGCCAGCGCGGACGCGGGTGATGGTACTATGGTGATCGGCGCCCTGCTCGTTAATCACTCGGACAAAGCCACGTTCCCATTTTTCTGCATGATAAGCAACATCTGGTACAAAATAGGTGTAGCCGCCCTCGCTTTTGCGCATTACACGGTCTTTATCATCGCCAAAGTCCGTGGTTTTAAGCCAAAGTGCATTGAGGTGTTCGTAAGTATGGCCGCTTTTAATCAGCGCCTGCACAGTTTCTTCAACTCTGCCATTTGCATACAGCGCACTTTCTAGCGAGAACACGTCAAACTTAATTTGAAACGCCTTTAGGTCTAAATCTTGCTCATGGCGTAAATACGCAACGGCAAAGGTACGTATAGATTCAATATCGTCAATGTCGCCGCTTGCGGTTACTTCCATATCATCTGCAACTACGGTATGTTTCGTCAAATAGGCAGCAGCAATATCATTGATATATTCGCCACGGTAGCCATCTTCAGGAAAGCTGCTATCGTCGGTTGAGATGCCTTTGCATCGGGCCAGAACAGAAATAGTGAGGTTGTCGATTTGTGAGCCGGCGTCATTGTAATAAAACTCTCGGGTCACATTCCAACCGGTGGCTTCCAGTAGGCGCGCCAAACAATCGCCTACTGCCGCACCACGCCCGTGGCCTACGTGAAGCGGTCCGGTCGGGTTGGCTGATACAAATTCCACCTGAACTTTTTTGTTTTTACCGCTATTGTTGCGCCCAAATTGGGAGCCTTGCTGCAAAATATCGGTCACAATAGTTTGTTTGGATTGCGCGTATAAAAAGAAATTGATAAAGCCGGCCCCCGCAATTTCTACTTTTGCGATATATTCGCTTTGTGGTAGCGCTTTGATTAAACTTGCAGCAATCTCGCGGGGGTTTTTCTGCAATGGCTTGGCAAGCATCATGGCTAGATTGGTAGCAAAATCGCCATGTTCTGCAGATTTTGGGCGCTCAAGTACAATTTTCGTTTGTGAAACATTTGCGCCCATGTTATTAGCGGCGCGAATGAGTAAATCGGTAATGTGAGCTTTCAAAATAATCGTCATTATTACAAAAGCAGTATTTTAACCCATTTTAGAGGTTCCTTAGGCAGGCACTAGACTCACCTATAACTTTTTTATGTCACTAAATTTATCTCCGGTCATTTTCAATATCGCGCTCGACGTACCGCTTAATCGGACATTCGATTATCTCAGCGGCGGTTTTGTTGCGCATATCGGTAGCCGTGTTGTGGTGCCGTTTGCGGGTAGGAATTTGGTGGGCATATTGTTGGAAGTTAAACAAACGTCAGATTACCCAGTCGAAAAATTAAAGCCGGTCAGCCATGTATTTGAAGACGTGGCGTTTGATAAGGACACTTTCAAATTACTGAAATTTTGTGCCGATTATTATCATTATCCGCTTGGGCAGGCCCTGATTTCTTCACTGCCATTGCGTTTGCGCCAGCTTAAGCCGGCAGTTTCGCGCAAAGCATTTGCCTATTCATTACTTCCAAATGCAGATATCAGCAAAATCCCTGCAAAAAAAGTGCTTTTGCATCGAATTATCACTGCCCTGCAAGCCACGCCGGTATTGGCTTCTGGCGATCTTGCTTTTGTTTCTTCCGGATGGCGAAAAGCGATTCTGGAACTCAAAAATCTAGGCTTGGTCGATGAGCAGGAAGTGGTTGCAGTAAAAGGATCATTGCCAACATCATCAATAGCGCCACAACTGAATGACGAGCAAAATCAGGCGATAGAAAGCGTGTTAGCACTTACTCACCAATTTAAACCATGGTTGTTATACGGCATTACCGGCAGCGGTAAAACTGAAGTGTATATCCAAATCATACAGAAAATTTTGCAAGAAAAAAATGCGCAAGTTTTAGTATTGGTGCCGGAAATCAATCTGACACCACAGCTGGAGGCGCGTTTTAGAAGTCGCCTAAGCCAATATCCATTAGTCACATTGCACAGCAATTTAAGTGAAAGTGAGCGCTTACAAAACTGGCAAGCTGCCAGCACGGGTGCGGCCAGAATTGTGATTGGCACACGGCTGAGCGTGTTTACACCCATGCCGCATCTAAAATTAATCGTGATGGACGAAGAGCACGACGGCTCTTATAAGCAACAGGACGGTATGCGTTATCATGCGCGCGATGTGGCGATGGTGCGCGCCAAGCAGCTCAATATCCCCATTGTGTTGGGTAGTGCAACGCCATCTTTAGAGACCTGGTTTAATGCAACAAATAGTCATAATGCACACAAGCAGCAATACGGTTTGCTTAGTCTTACCCAGCGCGCAGTTGAAAACGCGGCATTGCCCAATATCTTTTGTATCGATACGGCAAAGTCACCCACAGAAAATGGCCTATCTCCTTTGCTGGTGAATGCATTGCGCGAGCGCTTGAAGCGCGGTGAGCAAAGCCTATTGTTTATCAATCGCCGGGGCTACGCGCCAGTGTTGCATTGTGGTGCGTGCCAGTGGATAGCGTCTTGTAGTCGCTGTTCGGCGCGCTTGGTGGTGCATTTAAGGCAAAGACGGCTTAAGTGCCATCATTGTGGGCACGAGCAAAAAATCCCCCTGCAATGCCCCAACTGCGGCAATACGGATTTGTATCCTACAGGGCAAGCCACACAGCGTTTAGAGCAAACGCTTCAATCGATATTTCCAACTGCCCGAATCGCTCGAGTAGACCGCGACAGTATGCGTAGCAAAGATGCGCTAAATGATTTGTTAACCAAAGTGCATCACCAAGAAATCGATATTTTGGTAGGCACGCAGATGCTAGCTAAAGGTCATGATTTCCCGCATCTTACTTTGGTTGGCGTGATTGACACCGATAGCGCCTTATACAGCCCTGATTTTCGAGCCAGTGAACGCTTATTCGCACAATTGATGCAGGTATCAGGCCGGGCCGGACGTGCCGAAAAGGCTGGCGAAGTACTGATACAAACGGCTTTTCCGCAACATGCCTTATTTCAAGCGCTTCGCAGTCAGAATTATGTAAGCTTTGCCAATGAGCTGTTGCAAGAGCGCGCTACAATGCAATTTCCACCGATGAGTTTCTTTGCTTTACTGCGGGCCGAGGCGAATGATTTTAACCAGGTACAGCAATTTTTAAATAAAGCTGGGAATTCGGCGCGCGAGCTGCTTACAAATTATTTAAAACCTGATGTCATGATTTATGACCCGGTGCGCCCGCAAATGGAGCGTCTGAAAGGCATGGAGCGCGGGCAGTTGTTGCTGCAGGCCAATAGTAGAGCTGCTTTACAACGACTACTTAAGTTATGGATGCCAAAATGCCGCGAATTGCCAGTAGCCTCTAAAATTCGCTGGAGCTTAGATATTGACCCGCTTGAGTTTTAAATATTGAGATAGTTTTTGCTATGCGACCCCTGCCCAAGTAAAATAGCGTTTTAGTCAAATGCAGATGAATTGCGGGTGTAGTTCAATGGTAGAACGCTAGCTTCCCAAGCTCGATACGCGGGTTCGATTCCCGTCACCCGCTCCAAGAAATCAATTTTAGAAAGAAACGCATGACACAAACACCGCCAACCGTTCTCACTTTTGCTGCTACAGATCCTAGCGGCGGCGCAGGTTTGCAGGCCGATATTCTGACATTGGCCAGTATCGGCTGCCATCCGCTTTCTGTGGTGACGGGAGTTACTGTGCAAGATACCGTGGGTGTGGAAAGCGTGATGGCGCTTGATGCTGACTGGATTAACGAACAAGCGCGTACCATTTTAGAGGATGTGCAGGTATCTGCCTTTAAGCTGGGGTTGCTAGGCAGTATAGAAAACGTGGCGGTGATAGCAGAGATTATGGCTGATTACCCTGATGTGCCATTGTTGATAGACCCTATTTTAACGTCTGGCCGAGGCGATGAACTGGCGAATGAAGAAATGCAGGCTGCGTTATGCGATTTACTGTTTCCGCAAGCCACTCTGATTACACCGAATAGCCTGGAAGCGCGCCGCTTGGCATTTTATGATGAAGGTGACGAGATTCAGCATACATCGCTTGATGAGGCGGCGATGCGTTTGCTGGAAATGGGTACCGAATATGTGTTGGTTACAGGCACACATGAGCGTTCAACCGATGTAGTGAACTCACTATATGGAACGCTTTCTTCCGGTGCCAGTGGTCTCATTAAGGCTTATCATTGGGAGCGGCTTGCAGGAAGTTACCATGGATCCGGCTGCACGCTCACCAGCGCGATTGCGGCATGCCTGGCGCATGGATTGAGTATGGAAGAGGCGATTCAGGAGGCGCAGGAATATACCTGGCAAACATTAAAAAATGCTTTCCGCCCAGGTATGGGGCAATATATCCCTGACCGTTTTTTTTGGGCGCGCGATGAAGATGATATTGATGAATCAACCAGTGAAAAAGTCTCCCCCATTCAGCATTAATGGTTTATATGCGGTTACGCCGGATGAATTCGGCACAGATCTGCTATGCAAGCAAGTAGAGGCCGCAATACGAGGCGGTGCAAAACTGGTGCAGTATCGCAACAAAATGGCTGATGCCAACTTACGACTTAGGCAGGCGAGCGCGCTGTTGGCGTTATGTCGCAGTTTCGGGGTGCCGCTGGTGATTAATGATCACCTGGATTTATGTGCGAAAATTGATGCAGATGGTTTGCATTTGGGCATGACGGATTGTGATCTGGGGGCAGCCAGGCGTCTGCTCGGTGATGATAAAATCATTGGCGCTTCTTGTTACAATCAACTCGACCTTGCGGTAAGAGCCGAGCAAGCAGGTGCTAGTTATGTGGCGTTTGGTGCATGTTTCGGTTCAGGTACAAAACCTAACGCTACACAAACACCCCTGAGCATATTTACTGAGGCCAAACAAAAAATCGCCATTCCACTAGTCGCCATAGGCGGTATTACTTTAGAGAATGCATCAAGTGTATTACAAGCTGGCGCGGATGCGATAGCGGTGGTTGGTGCACTTTTCAACGCAAGTGATACTGCAGAAACCAGCCTGCAGTTTACACATTTATTTTAACTACATTTATTTAAGCCTACATCATGACTTCACAAAATCAAATTCTGTTTGAAAAATCACAGCAACTTATTCCTGGCGGCGTAAATTCTCCAGTGCGTGCGTTTCGTAGTGTAGGCGGTACGCCGATATTCTTCAAAAAGGGATTGGGCAGTAAGCTTTGGGATGCCGATGGTAAGCAGTACATTGATTACATAAACTCTTGGGGTCCGATGATTGTTGGCCATGCACACCCAGAGGTTATTTCGGCTGTGCAAGCGGTTGCAGCCAATAGTTTGTCATTTGGCGCGCCGACAGGTTTAGAGCTGGAGATGGCGGAAGCGATCAATAAGCTAGTGCCCAGCATGGAGCAGCTGCGGCTGGTGAGTAGCGGCACCGAGGCCACCATGAGCGCTATCCGTGTGGCGAGGGGATTTACAGGGCGCAATAAAATCGTGAAGTTTGAGGGTTGTTACCATGGCCATTCGGACGCGCTATTGGTAAAGGCGGGCTCTGGTTTGCTGACATTTAATGATTCAAATTCTAAAGGTGTGCCCAGTTCAGCCGGCGTACCGGCGGAAGTGGTTGCGGATACGCTCACCCTGGAATACAACAATACGCAAACGCTTAAAGATTTATTCAGCCAGATTGGTGGTCAAATTGCATGTGTGATTATTGAGCCGGTCGTTGGCAATATGAATTTAATTGTGCCGAAGATGGAATTTTTGCAGACATTGCGTGAGCTTTGTACCCAACACGGCACGGTGCTGATTTTTGATGAGGTGATGACAGGTTTTCGTGTGGCATTGGGCGGCGCGCAAGCGCTCTATAACATCAAGCCGGACATGACGACATTGGGCAAAGTCATCGGTGGCGGCTTGCCAGTGGGCGCTTTTGGTGGACGCAGAGACATCATGAGTTGTCTTGCTCCATTGGGTCCGGTCTATCAGGCAGGTACTTTGTCAGGCAATCCTGTCGCTGTGACAGCGGGGTTAGTGACGCTCAAATTGATCCAGGAAAGGGGCTTTCATGAAAAACTTAGCCTGCAAACTAAAAAGCTAATGGACGGATTGGTACAGGCAGCTATAGACGTGGGAGTGACCTTTAGTGCACAGAGCGTGGGCGGTATGTTTGGGTTATATTTTATGCAGAGTTGCCCTACTTCTTATGCTGAGATGATGCAATCTGACAAAGAAGCATTTAATAAGTTTTTCCACAGCATGCTTGATAACGGTGTTTATCTTGGGCCTTCTGCGTTTGAAGCAGGGTTTGTTTCAGCAGCGCATACAGATGAAGACATTGCATTTACGATTGAAGTTGCAAAAAAAGCATTCTCAGCAATTTGAAGCATTATTTTCTCCTATGTAATTGATAGCTAGACGTTTTAACGGTATTATTGAAGGTTCCGCTAAATGTTTTGAAATTAGATTACTTTAAAATAAGATAAGATCACTAGGCAATGAATATGTCAGTCGTGTCAGCACCAGAAAATCAGGGTTTATATAATAAACGTAACGAAAAAGATGCCTGTGGCGTTGGTTTTGTAGCGCATATCAAGGGCAAAAAAAGCCACGAGATTGTTCAGCAAGGCTTGACGCTTTTAACCAATTTAACGCACCGCGGTGCTACGGGCTATGACCCGAAATTGGGCGATGGCGCTGGCTTGCTTATGCAGATGCCGGATGCATTTATGCGTAACGAGGCGGCAAAGCTTAATATCAACCTGCCAGAGGCAGGAAAATACGCAGTAGGCAATTTGTTTTTGCCCCAAGACGCAAAGAATCGCGCCACCTGTGAGGCGTTAATTACAAAAATTATTTCTGAAGAGAATCAAACACTGCTTTGCTGGCGCGATGTGCCGGTGGATAACAGCAATATTGCGGATGCCGCCCGCGATGTAGAACCTTGCATGCGTCAGGTGTTTATTGGCAGTAACGCGGCAGACCAAAATACCTTTGAACGTAAATGTTTTGTAATTCGCAAACGTGTTGAGCATGCAGTTCGTGCGCTAAATCTGAAAGACAAAGCAGCGTTTTATGTGCCTTCGCTTTCAAGTAGAACGATTGTGTACAAGGGTATGCTATTAGCCAACGAAGTGGGTGTTTACTACCGTGATTTGGCTGATAAAAGCGTGGTATCAGCGCTTGCATTGGTGCATCAGCGCTTCTCTACCAATACCTTCCCAGCATGGGATTTGGCGCATCCTTTCCGCATGATTGCACATAATGGTGAAATTAATACGGTTCAAGGCAATGTGAATTGGATGGCAGCGCGTCATGAAACCATGAAATCTGCGGTAATTGGCGAAGACTTAGACAAGTTATGGCCATTGATTGCTGAGGGCCAGTCGGATTCGGCCTGCTTTGATAATTGCTTGGAATTGCTGGTGGCGGGCGGGTACAGCTTGCCGCATGCCATGATGATGTTGATCCCAGAAGCCTGGAATAACAATGCGCTGATGGATGAAGAGCGTCGTGCGTTTTACGAATATCATGCTGCCTTGATGGAGCCATGGGATGGCCCCGCTGCAGTAGCTTTTACTGATGGCAACATGATTGGTGCGACATTAGACCGCAATGGCTTGCGTCCCGCACGCTATTTAGTGACTGACGAAGACATTGTGATGATGGCGTCCGAGATGGGTGTGCTGACTTTCCCCCAAGAAAAAATTATCAAGAAATGGCGCTTACAGCCAGGAAAAATGTTGTTGATAGACACCCAGCAGGGCAGGATTATTGACGACGCCGAAGTGAAAAGTGAATTAGCATCGGCTAGACCTTATAAAAAATGGATCGAACAATCACGTTATTTCTTGGGTGATTTGCCAAAGATCGAAAGCCAATTAGAAATGGCGGAGAGCTTACTGGATACGCAGCAGGCTTTTGGTTACAGCCAGGAAGATATCAAATTTGTATTACAGCCGATGATTGCTAATGGCGAAGAAGGTGCTGGCTCAATGGGTAATGATGCGGCTTTGCCCGTCTTATCTAATAAAGCAAAATCGCTTTATAACTATTTCAAACAGTTATTTGCGCAAGTGACCAACCCGCCGATTGACCCAATTCGTGAAGAGCTGGTCATGTCCTTGGTGACGTTTATCGGCCCTAAACCTAATTTGCTGAGCGTGGATGAAACGAATCCGCCACTACGTTTAGAAGCCAGCCAGCCTGTACTTACTTTAAGTGAATTAGAACAATTAAAGAATATTGGTGTTTCGACTAAAGGCCAATTTAAATCATTAGTGTTAGATATTACTTATGATGCCAAATTAGGTAAAGCAGGCATGGGTAATGCGATTGCCAATTTAAATAAAGCAGCAGAAAAAGCAGTACATGATGGTTTTAATGTATTAATTTTGTCAGATAGAGCAATTTCGAAAAATCGCATGGCCATTCCAGCATTGCTGGCATGTTCCGCCACGCATGGATATCTAGTGAAAACTGGATTGCGAACCAGTACAGGCTTGGTGATAGACACCGGTTCTGCGCGTGAGGTACATCATTTTGCTTTGTTGGCCGGTTACGGGGCTGAGGCAGTTTGTCCTTGGCTTGCATTGGAAACCATCAGCCACCTTGCCAGTGATCATTATATAGCTGGTAAAAATTTCGTTAAGGCAATAGGTAAAGGTTTATATAAAGTCATGTCCAAAATGGGCATCTCAACATATCAATCTTACTGCGGTGCACAAATTTTTGAAGCTATAGGCTTGAATTCAGCTTTTATCAGCAAATATTTCACAGGCACAGCCTCGCAGATTGAAGGTATTGGACTGGAAGAAGTGGCAGAAGAAGCATTGCGATTGCATAATCAAGCTTTTGGTAACGATCCTGTGCTGATGAATCAGTTGGATGCCGGTGGTGAATACGCTTTCCGTGTACGTGGTGAAGAGCATATGTGGACGCCGGAAACCATTGCCAAGTTGCAAAATGCAACGCGCACCAACAAGTTTGATACTTACAAAGAGTACGCTAAATTAATTAACGACCAAACACGCCACTATAAAACCTTACGCGGTTTATTTGAGATTAAACAGGCAGGTAGCGCAATTCCGCTCGACAGCGTAGAACCAGCTAATGAAATCGTAAAACGCTTTGCCACAGGCGCGATGTCGTTAGGATCTATATCAACGGAAGCGCATACAACTTTAGCTATTGCTATGAATCGTATCGGTGGTAAATCTAACACCGGCGAAGGCGGTGAGGATGCCAAGCGTTTTGTTCCTGTAACTGCAGACACTAGTGTGGCAGCGGTAATTGGCAAAGATTTAATTGAGGCCGATATTCCACTTAAAGCAGGAGATTCGATGCGTTCGCGCATCAAACAAGTGGCTTCGGGGCGTTTTGGTGTGACAGCAGATTATCTTGCTTCAGCCGATCAAATCCAAATAAAAATGGCACAAGGCGCTAAACCAGGTGAAGGTGGTCAGTTACCCGGTCATAAGGTGAGCCCATACATCGCCAAGCTGCGATTCAGCGTACCCGGTGTAGGCCTGATTTCACCACCGCCACATCATGACATATATTCAATAGAAGACTTGGCGCAGCTGATCCATGATCTGAAAAATGCCAATCCTAAGGCATCTATTTCTGTGAAACTGGTTTCAGAGACAGGTGTTGGCACAGTAGCGGCAGGTGTGGCAAAAGCGAAATCTGATCATATTGTGATTGCCGGGCATGATGGTGGCACCGGCGCATCGCCTATTTCATCTATTAAGCATGCAGGTACGCCGTGGGAGCTGGGCTTGGCAGAGACACAGCAGACGCTTGTGCTGAATCAATTGCGCGGTCGTGTGATTGTACAAGTGGATGGCCAAATGAAAACAGGCCGTGATGTATTGATTGGCGCATTGTTAGGCGCAGATGAGTTTGGTTTTGCCACCGCACCATTGGTGGTAGAGGGCTGTATTATGATGCGTAAATGTCACCTCAACACGTGCCCTGTGGGCGTGGCCACGCAAGACCCGGTGTTGCGCAAGAAGTTTACTGGTCAGCCTGAACATGTGGTGAATTTCTTTTTCTTTATTGCGGAAGAGGTACGTGAGTTGATGGCAAGCATTGGTATTGCAAAATTCGATGATTTAATTGGACGCAGTGATTTGCTCGATACGAAGGCGGGTATCGATCACTGGAAAATTCATGGTTTGGACTTCAGCAAAATTTTCCACCAGCCGAATATGCCCACCAGCGTTGCCCGCAAAAACAATGATATGCAGGATCATGGCTTGGCAAATGCGCTGGATAACAAGCTTATTGAAATGGCAAAACCTGCACTGGAAAAAGGCAAAAAAGTGATGATTGATTTGCCGATTACCAATACTAATCGCACGGTTGGTACCATGCTCTCTAATCAGGTGGCTGTGCGCTACGGCAATGTCGGCCTTGCGGATGACACGATTCATGTGAAATTTACAGGCACCTCAGGCCAAAGTTTCGCGGCATTTTTAGCCAAAGGTGTAACTTTTGATTTGACAGGCGAAGGCAATGACTATGTAGGTAAGGGCTTATGTGGCGGTCGTATTATTATTAAGCCACCGACAGCATTTAGAGGTATCCCACATGAAAATATTATTATCGGTAATACAGTAATGTATGGCGCAACCACAGGTGAAGCCTTCTTTAACGGTGTGGCAGGTGAGCGTTTCTGTGTGCGTAACTCAGGTGCCAGTGCCGTAGTTGAGGGTGTAGGGAATCACGGTTGTGAATACATGACAGGTGGCACGGTTGTGGTGCTTGGACTAACCGGGCAGAACTTTGCCGCCGGGATGAGTGGCGGTGTAGCCTTTGTATATGACGAGGACGGCTTGTTTGCCAAACGCTGTAATATGAACATGGTGTCATTGGAAAGAGTAATGCATGTCGATCAAGTGCCTGCAGATGCAGTGCATCACCTTGATCAGCCCGATGAAGTGACTTTGCTATCCTTAATTAAACAACATATTAATTACACTGATAGTGTGCGTGCTAAGGCGATACTCGCCGATTGGGAAAACGCACGTGACAAATTTATCAAAGTCATGCCTAACGAATATAAACGCGCATTAATTGAACTCGCTGAAGATAAAGTACTGGTGGCCGCATAATGGGTAAAGCAACAGGTTTTATGGAATTTGAAAGACTGTCCGAGGCAAGTTTGCCGGTGCAGGACCGCATCAAAAATTACAAAGAATTCGTGCTGCATTTAACAGACGACCAAGCCAAGCAACAAGGCGCACGCTGCATGGACTGCGGTATACCTTTCTGTACGACGGGTTGCCCGATCAACAACATCATTCCTGACTGGAACGATTTGGTGTATCACCAGGATTGGCGCGGCGCGATTGATGTACTGCATTCAACCAATAACTTCCCGGAGTTTACAGGTCGCGTTTGTCCAGCACCATGTGAAGCTGCATGTACTTTAAATATTAATAATGATGCAGTGGGGATAAAATCTATCGAGCATGCCATTATTGATAAAGCATGGGAAAAAGATTGGGTAAAACCACAAATCAATCCTAATAAAACAGGCAAAAGAATAGCGATAGTAGGTTCTGGCCCTGCAGGTTTAGCTGCAGCACAGCAGCTTGCACGTGCCGGTCACAGCGTTACAGTGGTAGAAAAAAATGACCGCATTGGTGGCTTGCTGCGTTATGGTATTCCTGATTTTAAAATGGAAAAGTCTCACATCGATCGCCGTATGGTACAAATGCAAGCCGAGGGCGTAGAGTTCAAAGTGAATCAGCATGTAGGTCAGAATGTGAACGCGAATGATTTGCTCAAACAATATGATGCTGTCATTTTGGCCGGTGGTGCAGAGCAGCCCCGTGATTTGCCGGTGCCGGGTCGCGAACTAGGCGGCGTGATGTTTGCGATGGACTTTTTACCCGCACAAAATAAGGTGGTTGCAGGTGATGATGTACCTAATCAGGTGAAGGCTACTAACAAGCATGTGGTTGTGATTGGTGGTGGTGATACCGGCTCAGATTGTGTAGGCACATCAAACCGTCATGGTGCTTTGAGCGTTACGCAGTTCGAATTGATGCCGCGTCCTCCAGAAAAAGAAAATAAAGAACTGGTATGGCCAAACTGGCCGCTCAAACTTCGTACCTCTAGCAGCCATGAAGAAGGCGCCAATCGTGATTGGTCGGTAACAACCAAAGAGCTCATTGGCGAAAATGGTAAAGTGACTGCATTAAAAGGCGCGCGTGTTGAGTGGAAAGATGGCAAGATGAGCGAGATTGCGGGTTCTGAGTTTATTATCAAAGCAGACCTCGTGTTATTGGCAATGGGCTTTGTATCGCCTGTGCAAAAAGTGCTTGAAGCCTTTGGCGTAGAAAAAGATGCGCGAGGCAATGCCAAAGCTACAATCGATGGAGATGGCTGTTACAAAACCAATGTAAATAAAGTATTTGCTGCTGGAGATATGCGCCGCGGCCAATCACTGGTAGTGTGGGCAATTCGCGAAGGCCGTCAATGTGCGAGGGAAGTTGATGCATTCTTGATGGGTTCATCGACATTGCCCCGTTAATGTTAAAACGGAATCAAAACTAAGGATGCAAAATAAGATTGTTTTGCATCCTTTTTTATTAGGTAAATAAAATGACTCAACTGAAAAACGATACTTTTCTGCGCGCCTTAATGCGTCAACCTACTGAATATACTCCAGTATGGATGATGCGTCAGGCTGGACGATATTTGCCTGAGTATCGCGAAAGCCGCAAAAAAGCAGGCAGTTTTCTGCAGTTGTGTAAAAGCAAAGAATTTGCCACCGAAGTGACGATTCAACCGCTGGATCGCTACCCTCTTTTGGATGCGTCTATTTTGTTTTCAGATATTCTTACTGTGCCAGATGCGATGGGTCTAGGGCTCTATTTTGAAGAAGGTGAAGGTCCAAAATTTGAGCGTACCTTGCAACAGGAAGCTGATATTCAAAAATTAACTGTACCGGATATGGCCAAATTGCAATATGTGTTTGATGCGGTGAGCAGCATCCGTAAAGCGCTTAACGGACGTGTGCCCTTGATTGGTTTTTCAGGTAGCCCGTGGACACTTGCGACTTACATGGTGGAAGGTAAAGGCGGCACAGACTTTTTAACCACTAAAAAAATGGCCTATGCGCGTCCGGATCTATTGCACCATATTTTAGAGACTACGGCACAAGCAGTCATTCAGTACCTGAACGCACAAATCGCGGCAGGTGCCCAAGCGGTAATGATATTTGACTCATGGGGCGGCGCACTTTCGCATAATGCGTATGTAGAGTTTTCACTGAATTACATGCAAAAAATTGTGGAAGGTTTAACTAAAGACAGTGAAGGCCGCAAAGTGCCCAGTATCGTTTTTACCAAGGGCGGTGCACTATGGTTAGAGGCACAAGCTGAAATTGGTTCTGATGCACTAGGTTTGGATTGGACGATAGAGATTGGGCAAGCCCGCAAACGTGTGGGTGATAAAGTTGCATTACAAGGTAATCTTGATCCAGCTATTTTATTATCAACCCCAGATGCAATCGAGAAGGAAGTTGCCAGCATTCTGGCTAGCTATGGTCATGGCAATGGTCATGTGTTTAATCTAGGCCATGGCATTACTCAGTGGACGCCACCTGACAACGCTGCGGCAATGCTTAATGCTGTGCGGGAATATAGTAAACAATATCACCAATAATAAAAAAGCCAGAAATTTCTGGCTTTTTTATTATTTCAGTGACATTCGCTTCATGGTGTCATCTTTATCAATTAACTTGTGTTTTAGTGCACCCACAATATGAATAATAATGATTAGAAGTAAGATTGCACCGATGGTTTCGTGCACTTCCTTGAATACTTCGCGCAAGTTTTTGTTATCTAACCCGCCTATAAAGTCGATACCGAACCACATCACGCCATATTTGCTATTGATCGCCATCACAAGACCGCTTAGAGGCATGGCTATCATGAGTAGATAAAGTAGATGGTGAGCGCCTGTGGCAAGTTTTTTTTCCCACGCTTTATACGAGCTTAGCATGGCGGGTGGCCGATGAGTGATGCGCCAGAAGACGCGGAAAACGATTAAAGCCAACAGTGTTATTCCGATAGATTTATGCAAATTAAAATAAAATGTTCTGGGGCTGACTGCTTCGGTGAGATTCCAGGTGTAAATGCCTAAATCGAATACATCGAACGCCATTTGTTTAGCGGCATCTTTAGGAATCTCGTGCATATACCAACCAAGACCGAACATGAAAAAGATGCCAAGTGCTATGAGGCCATGCAAAATAATAGCCGTTTTAGTGTAACGTATTGATAACTGATTCATAGTAATATAGTTTCCGAAATAAGATAATAGCTATGTGAGACGCGTCACAGTAGATTGTTGCATCTAAGGGCAGTATTCTAAACGCTAAGTTAAGCTAAAGGAAAGAAACATGCGAATTCTAATGATAATCATGAGCATATTTGCGCTTATGGGCTGTGCGCATAGCCGGGCAGGGGGTGATGCCTATGCAGTCGAAAATGTGGGTGGCGGTGTCTATGTACATCATGGTATGCATTTGGATATCGATGATGGTTACCAAGGTGATATTTGTAATACGAGTTTTATCGTTGGCAGCAAAGGTGTTGCGGTAATAGATACAGGCGGCAGTCTAAAAGTGGGCAAACAGCTGCGTGAAGCCATTCGTAAGATAACGCCGCTGCCCGTGCTGTACGTCATAAATACGCATGTGCATCCAGACCATATTTATGGAAATGCAGCTTTTTTGGCTGATAAACCGGAATTTATTGGCCATGATAAATTAGCAACGGTAATGGAGTTACGTCGCGAGCAATACGCAAAGCTCAATGCAAGGCTGCTGGGAGAAGATGCCAAGGGAAGTGAGCTGGTTAAACCCACGATCGCTGTCAAGACAACGCTGGAGCTGGATTTGGGTGATAGAATGCTCATGTTAACAGCACACCCTGTCGCACACACGAATACCGATTTGTCCGCCATGGATAGCAAGAGCAGCACATTATTTACGGGCGATTTGCTGTTTATCGAGCGCACGCCGACGCTGGAAGGCGACATCAAAGGTTTAATTGCTGAGCTGGAGAAACTAAAATCCAGCCCTGCAAAGCAGATTGTGCCGGGCCACGGACCAGTGGCTAAAGATTGGATTGCGGCGATTAATGATGAGCAGCGGTATTTGAATGCGTTGTTGACAGACATTCGTGCCAGCATCAAGATAGGTGAAAGTATGGAAAAAGCTATGGATACTGCAGCAGCAAACGAAAAGGACAAATGGAAACTATTTAATATTGCGAACAGACGTAATGTGAATACAGTTTATCCGGCACTTGAATGGGAATAAAGTGACGCCCTGTAAGCCTGCATAGATATTGGCCTGCAGGGCATTGTTTTTTTCCAGAACTTTTGTTTTTAGGCTTTATTTTTCTTGAGATTATCCAGGCTGCAAGCGGTTTCAGAATGCAAATACAGCAGCAGCAAACCACCGGAGACGGCCAAATACTGCAATACTGGCAATTTAAGCAAGAACGAAATAATCACCGCATAGATGGCCATAAATATTGCAAAAAATTTGGTTTTAAAGCCAAAAAATAAGCCCAACCCGCCAACTAGCTGAATTAATATAATAAGCGGGGCGAAAATACCAGGCAAACCTAAACTACCCAAACCCATTTGGTACTCTTGATAGCCATCCGGGTTGGAAAAAAAACTGTAAATTAACATGATAATCTGCAATAAGAAAATTTGCGCAAGTAAAATACGCGCAAGCGCAGTTAAATAACGTTGCATAAGCTTAGCCTTTTATAATGGAGTTGATATAAATAATAGCCTGCATAATGCACTGAACAAGCCAAATTCGCAAGTATGCCGCCTTTAAGTCCAGCTATGAAACCATCATTATCAAAAGTAAAAATTTCACAAGCCACTTGGAGCAAAGCTGAAAACCATTTGCGTGAAGTAAGAACAAAAGTTTTTATTGAAGAACAGTTGGTGACGCCTGATTTTGAGTGGGATGACATTGATGAAAGCGCAGTACATTTGCTGGCGATGTTAAGTAACCAGCCTATTGCCTGCCTGCGCATTATTGATTATCAAAAAATTGGTCGCATGGCCGTACTTAAGCATTGGCGGGGTATGGGGCTGGGAACCTCACTGCTTCAAGAGGCGATTAAAATTTGTAAATTACACGGCAGTAAAAATATTCGTTTATCAGCACAAACACACGCCATTCATTTTTATCAGCAAGCGGGCTTTAAGCAGACGAGTGGAGAATATTGTGATGTGCATATCCCGCACGTGGATATGCAGCTAGAGTTGTAATTAAATTGAAACTACGACAAAGCATTTGGTAAAATAATAGTTTAATTTTTTTAACCAAGAGAATTCCAAGAGAACATTATGTCAAAAATCATTTTCAAAGCTGGCGAAGCAACCGTTTATTCAGAAGGTAAAGATGTCACTGCAGCCATGCCGGAAATTTTAATCGGCGCTGTGGATGGTCCGGTCGGTCAGGCGTTTGCCAATTTAATGGCACAAAGCAAAGGTCACACAGCCATGTTTGCGGTACGTGATATCAACCAATTAGTACGTCCAGTGTGCATGACAGTGCCGAAAGTAACGCTAAAAGGCAGCACCGATGTCGGCTTGTTTGGCGGCGTTGTACAGGCAGCTACGGCGGATGCGATTTTGGATTGCGTGATTGAAGGCATTATCCCTAAAAGCCAAGTGAACGATCTGTGCATTATCAGCTTGGTGTGGATAGACCCGGGCTGCATCGCTTTAGAAAAAGAAGGTAAGTTAGACAAAGCCGATATGTACAAAAACAACTACGATGCGACCAAATTGGCAATTAAACGTGCATTAAATGATGAGCCAAGCATTGATGAACTGATTGCTAACCGCCATAAAATTAAGCACTGTATGTGGGAAGATAGCTGGGATCAAAAATAAGCTAGAAACAAAAGTAACATAATTCTTGCCAAAGTGCTCAAAGGTTTTTACTATAATCTAATAAGATAAAACCTGGAGGGCATATGGCAGAGCGTAATGTGTGCATGGAAGCGTTCGAACGGCTTTGCGAGGACGTGAATGCTGACAAGAAATCAGCAATTGACGAGTCGGATTACTGGCTGTTTGAGCTGGGGTTTCGATCCGCAATAGAAGAGCTGTTGAGTATTGCAGACTCAGGCGCGCAAAGTAGAAAATTTGTATCGCCGCGTTTTCAAATGTTGGCCGATAGAATATTGCAGTCTCGACTGCATTAACAAAAAAGGCAGCTCAAGCTGCTTTTTTTGTTTTTAAATTCAATAGAATTTTTCTGACAGGTGTTGGAATCGCTGCATCAATGGCTTCATCCAGCCCTATCCATAGCGTGTTAGGAGCACCTTTCTGCTTATCTGCCCAAATTATCACAGGCTGAATATGTAACTTAAAGTGTGTGAATGTATGAGTAAACTTGGGCAGTATTTGCGCATTATTCGGCATGGCTTCAACTTCCGGAAAACTCCATAGCCCACCCCAAATCCCAGTATTGGCACGCTTCTCGAGCATAACTTCATTTGCGTTCATGTATAGCAGCATGGTTGTGCTACGCTCTGGCAGGGTTTTGCGTGGTTTAGGCGTAGGTAATGCTTGTGTTTGTTGTTGTGCATATGCCTGGCAGGTAGCTACTAGCGGACATGAGGTACAACGTGGGCGTGAACGTATGCATAGCGTTGCACCTAAATCCATCAGTCCCTGTGTGTAAACGGCTGCGTCATTATTCGGATTTTCGTGCAGGGCAATTTGCCACATTTCCTTTTCAATAATAGGCAAACCTGGCCAGCCTTTGATCAGAAAATACCGAGCAAAAACACGCTTTACGTTGCCGTCCAAAATCGGCATTGGCTGATTGTATGCAAAAGTGGAAATGGCGGCAGCCGTGGAACGACCAATACCGGGCAAACTTAAAATGTCATCGAAGCTTCTAGGAAAATTTCCAGAAAATTCATCCACAATTCTTTGTGCGGCATTATGCAAATTGCGTGCACGCGAGTAATAACCTAAACCGCTCCAGTATTGTAAGACATCTTCTTGGGTGGAAGCCGCAAGCGCTGCGATGGTAGGAAAGCGTAGCATAAATTTAGCATAGTAGCCAATAACGGCAACCACTTGCGTTTGTTGCAACATGATTTCCGATACCCAAATTGCATAAGCATCGGTGGTGTTTTGCCAAGGTAAATCATGGCGTCCGTGCAGCTTTTGCCAAGCAATAATTTCGTCTGCAAAAACTGCCATATGTTATTAAAACTTAAGTAATTTTTTAAGTTTTTTCTCAGCCTTTTCTTTAGCAATTTCCTCGGCAGATTTTGCTTGTTCTGCCGGCGCGGTAGGTTGCGCCGGTGCTGTCTCTGTGCCTGTTTCTGTAGATGGTGCAGGGGCTTCGGCAGCCTTTTTCTTGCCTAATAAGCCTTTAAGCGCTTCCACTTTATCGCCCCCTCCAATTAACTCTTTAACAGCAGCGCCTTTTTCGCCCCCTACTTTATCCAGCAGTTTTGATTGTGCCAAACCAGAAGCTATTGCAGTAAAATCCATACCATATTTAGGGTTTGCAAATGTACCGCTGATTTTAATTGGAATGGCTATACCACTCAGTTCATCAAGATCTGCTCCGCCTTGGCCTTTAAGAGATTTTACAATTGTAGGTTTTGCAGTGTAGTTGATTTTTTCATTGCCTATGTCAATGTCGCCACGGCTATCACCTTTGGCCAAGCGCAATATGGGTGCTTTCATCGCTAAATCTTCATTATGCGCCACGCCATTTTTAATATCGAAGGTTGCGGTTAGCTCACTAAAGTCGGTTTTCTTTGTTTTATCAGCGTCTGCTTCTTTGGTTTTAAAAACATTCACTTTATTTTTAAGTTCGCGAATGCTGCCTGCAATATCCACACCCTTTAATGCGCCATCCGCCAAGCTGAGAGAGGCATTGCCAAGCAAAGCTTTTTTGAGTGCGCCAACGCTGTTGCCTTGTGTTGACACGTCAATATTCACGATGCCGGTGCCAGAAAGCATGTCGTTATTAATTGCATCTACCATCAGCGGCCCGATAGAGACATTATTCATGTTTTGTTTAAAAGCGATATTGGGGGTAGCACGCGCGTCTACTTTGAGCATGCCGCTCATGTTGCCTTGGTAAAGATTGGCGGAAAATGGTGAAACCGTCACCAGTCCGTTATCAGCTTTAAGCCCGATGTTGACGTTTTGTGTTGTAACATTGGCAAGTTTCAGCCAGCCGATTTTCGCGTCGCCAGACGCGTTAAGCTTTTTTAGAGCACTCAAATCAATCGGAGTATCGCCAGTATTTTTTTCGGCCGGTTTTTCACTTTTTGTGATGTACCTGTCAGCATCTAATTTATCAACGTTTACATTAAAGCTATAAACTGGGTCATTAAAACGTGAGATACCAACACTTGCATTAATTTGGCTGTCATCTACTTTGGCAGCAAGGGGGCTTAGGTTTAACTTCTGGCCGTCTGCTTTTAAATCAATACGGATATTGGATGCTTTTGTCTTCCCATACTTAAGGTTGCCAATGCGAATTGATCCGTCTGCATTGAGAGCTTTAAGCGCGCTTAAATCAAGAGGCTTGTCAGCGTCTTTTTTGGCATTTGCGTCTGCTACAACATATTTATCGACATCCACGTGATCAATGTCTAAATCAAAAGTGTAAAGTGGTTTTGCGAAATGAGAGATGCCAAGACTTCCTTTAATATGGCTGTCGTCTACCTTAACATTTAGGCCACTCAAAGCAAGCTTTTCACCATCTGCTTTAATGCTGACATTTAGGCCTGAAACGTGATATTTGTCATATGCAATGCTACCTACATTCACTTTTCCGTCTAGAAGTAAGTTTTTAAGCGCAGACAGGTCGTTCGATTTTTCATTGGCAGGCTTGTCGCTAGGTTTGGCTGACGTAGTAGATTTACCCAAGAGCTTATTTAAATCCAGCTTGTCTGCATTCAGGTTAAATTTAATATGGGGCCTTTTAAAGCTGGCAACATCTACGTCGCCGTTAAGCTTGGTTTCAGCAATGTTTAAATTAAACTTGCTATTGGCGGCCTCATTTTTAATATCCGCATGAGCGCCCAAACTAAATGTGCCTTTCATGCTGCCATTGGGTAAGCTTGGGTCTTTTATCTCTAAACCACCCACAAGCTTAGGCAAGTCAAACACTAAGTTTTCGATGTTGCCGCTAAAAGGTGAAGAGAACGTACCGTTTACAGTGCGTTTACCTTGCACAGCAGACAAATCGCCTGTAATGCCACTACTTTGTAACGCTTTTGGAGAACCTTTCATATCGGCCAATACCATGTTGGCCTTGAAAGTTTCGCCCGATTTTTCTTGAGAAAAACTTACTGTGATTTTTTTGCTGGTTACCTCATCTTTTTGAATAACGACTGTTGGCGCACTTAAATCGATAGTTTCTCTGGCACCATCGAATTTGCCAGATGCCGCAAACTTCAAGTCATCCACTAAAAATTCCATGAGCTCCGGCTTAGCATCTACATTACCGCTGGCCTTAATATCCATTTCCTTGCCGCTTAGCATATCGCCTACGATATGGCTATCCAAGCCCTTAACCTTAAAGTGCTTGGTTTCAGGGTCAACCAAGAAATTGCCTTTAAGATTAATGTTGGCCGCTGTTTCTGGTTTGTTTGAGGTAAGCGTGAAGTTTGTGTCCAAATCAACAGGCTCTGCTAGAGCGATATGGCCGGATTTCATGTTGAATTTGGTGATGTTATATTTAGAGTCTGTGGCCTCATCGGTATACCTGACTTCAGAGTTGGTAACATTAACGCCGTCAATATCAAATTTAATTTTGGTTTCTTCTTCGTCCTTGCTCAACAAGTCATCGAAGTTTGTAGTTCCATCTTTGTATTTAACAATATTGGCTTTTGCGCCATCCACATAAACGGTGTCTACCACCAGTTCTTTTTTAAGCAATGGTATTACTGCAAGTGCAACTTTTACGCTGTTAACCGATGCGAATTCTTTGTCAGACTTGTGTTCAGAGAGAGATAATTTGCCGAGGTCAGCACCGATCTTTGGCCAGAAATTTAACTTGATGTCGCCATCAATGTGCAATGTGCGTTCTTTTTTATCTTTGACTAATTTAACAATCTCGTCTTTGTAGTCATTGGGGTTAAACGTAGCCGCAAAATAGCCTGCAATTAGTAAGGCTAGCAGCACGATGCCGCCAATGCCATACAACACATATTTGATTATTTTATTCATCGCTGTCTCACTTAACTTGCTGAAATATTTTTGAGTCTAGCTTAAGGAAATAGTTTACCAATAATACGCCAGCACTGCCAAACCAAAGACAATTCGGTACCATGCAAACACCGTAAAATCATGGTTAGCCACGAAGCGAATAAGCATGCGGATGACGAGCAAGGCCGAAACGAATGCGGTGACAAAACCGATAATGAAAATAGGCAGATCTGCCGCACTTAAAAACTGGTAACTTTTTAGCAAATCAAAGCTAGATGCTGCAAACATAATTGGGATCGCCAAAAAGAACGAGAATTCAGTAGCCGCGTGGCGGTTCAAACCAGCCGCAATACCGCCCAAAATGGTCGCGCCGGCGCGTGATACGCCCGGCACTAGCGATAGTGTTTGCGCGAGGCCGATTTTAAGCGCTTGTGCAGGTGTCATGGCCTCCACGCTTTTGGTTTCACCATGTTCCAGATACTTTTCTATCAACAAAATCGCTATACCGCCAACAATCAGCGCGCAAGCTACGGTGAACGGCGAGAACAGGTAGAGTTTAATTTGTTTGTGGAACAGCAAACCAACAAACGCGGCAGGGAAAAAGGCAATGGCCAAATTGATAAAGAACCCGCGCGATGACGCTTGATCGCGCAGATGCGTGACCTTGTCAATTAGGCGCTGGCGATACTCCCAGCACACCGCCAAAATGGCGCCAAGCTGGATGATGATTTCGAATACATCGCGTTTCTGTTTGTTTAAAAATCCCAGCAAATCACCCGCGATAATGAGGTGGCCGGTGCTGCTGATAGGCAGGAACTCGGTCGCGCCTTCCACCAAGCCCATAATAATTGTTTTTATGATTAGCAAAATATCCATGGGTGCATTTTATCAGCTTTAGAAGTCATATTTTTGACACAATGAAAAAAGGACGCAATTGCGTCCCTTTAAGTAGTTGAGCCGATAATTATTTCAGCATACCCAAAACAGTGCTTAGCAAGTTACCAGAGCCTTCGTTTACTTCACCGTCTGGTGTCATTTTGTCGATGACGGTTGGCAAGTGTTCTGCAATTTGTGCGCTTAATGTTTCGGGTGAAATGCCGAATTTTGCCGCCATGCCAGCAATCGCATCGCTACCTAAAACGCCGGAAAGCTGCTCTGCAGAAATAGGCATATTCTCGCCCTTGCTCACCCAGGAGGCCGCTTGCTCGGCCAAGCCACCTTCTTTAAATTTATCTAAAATGCCGCTCAAACCGCCGTTTTGGTTAAACATATCCAGCGCAATTTGCGCCATGCCGCCTTTGTCGCCCATCATTTTGCCTAAAACCGCACCTGCTACATTGTCAAACAAACCCATTTTTTATCCTTAAGTTAAAATTATTTTACTAAAAACGCTCATGCGCTCTTAGATAACGCCACTGCCCCACCGGAAGTTTACCTAAATTTACACTGCCAATACGTACGCGCTTTAAACCCACCACATGCAAACCTACCATTTCACACATGCGGCGGATTTGCCGTTTTTTGCCTTCGCGTAATACAAAGCGCAATTGGTCTTCATTTTGCCAACTCACCTTGGCGGGTTTCAGTTGCTCACCATCCAAACTCAAACCGTGATTTAAGCGTTTCAAGTCTGCGTCACTTAACGTGCCTTCTACCCGCACCAAATATTCTTTTTCTACACTCGAATCTTCACCTATCAAATGGCGCGCTATGCGGCCATCCTGTGTGAGTACTAACAAACCTGTAGAGTCAATATCCAGGCGGCCTGCAGGGGCAAGGCCATGCAAAAATCCGCGCTGGAATTCTTTTGGCTCGCGCAAGTCCGGGTCGTCCAGCCACTCGTTATCGGGGTGTATCAGCACAATTGCCGGTTGGTAGCCATCTTCTGCCTGCCCGCTTACATAGCCCACCGGTTTGTGCAGCAAAATCGTCACTTGCTCCGCTTGGTGCTCTTTGGCATAGCCGCTAATCACAATCTCGGCATCCGGCTTAATGCGCGTGCCTAATGTGTCGATAATCACGCCATCCACCTTCACCCAGCCGTTGATAATCCATTCGTCTGCTTCGCGGCGCGAGCACAAACCGCGCTCCGCCATCACTTTAGAGAGTCTGGGCAAATCATCACTTACGGGCGAAGATTTATACGCTGCTTTTGCTGCTGCGCCATATTGCGGCGTAGTAGCTGCATCGTAGCCATCGCGCACCTTGCCGCCACGGCGCGGCGCCTGGCGATATTGTGGCTCGTTTTTATCCGGCCGCGGCGTGGAGCGGGTGTCTATGCCTGTAGGCTTTGGACCAGCGGGCTTATGTTGTTTAGGCGGGCTAGTTTGTTCGGCTCTTAGCTCACTTCTCAAAGGCCTATTTTCAGTAGATTTATTTTCAAATGCTGCATCGCGCGGTTTGCCGTCAAAGCGATGGTTACGCTGCCGCGTACTTTCAGGTTTTTTTGTCTGCCCGTCATTCCCGCGCAGGCGGGAATCCATTTTGGGGTTTTCAGCGCTAGGTTTTGCCTCTTGCTCGCGAACCACAGGCTTTGGTGGCGGCTTTGTTCTATCGCGTTTGGCTGGGTCTGCTCGGCGCACAGGCGCCCTACTCGCCTTATTCGGTGCGGCTTCTAGGGCAGGTTTATTGAGTTTTATGGTGGTCAAAATAAGGCTAACACGTTTTGATAAGACTGTCATTTTAACAAAATTATGTTGCAAACTCTTAATTATTCATGCTTAGCCATGCCAAAAGTTCGAGCCCTATCTGGCGAACCGTACAAGGCTCGAACTCAATAAATAAGCCAGCTAATGCTGGCTTATTTATTGGCTGAAAATATCGAAAGCACATTAAACTTTTTGATAAACTTCGCTGCCTTTTTTCACAAACTCAATTGCTTTTTCTTGCATGCCTTTTTCTAGGGCTTCTTTTTCATCCACGCCGAGCTTGTCTGCGTAGTCGCGCACGTCTTGTGTAATTTTCATGGAGCAAAAATGCGGGCCGCACATGCTACAGAAGTGCGCTTGTTTTGCGCCTTCTTGCGGCAAGGTTTCATCGTGGAATTCTTTGGCTTTTTCCGGGTCTAGGCCTAGGTTAAATTGGTCTTCCCAGCGGAATTCAAAGCGCGCTTTACTTAATGCGTTGTCACGAATTTGCGCACCCGGATGGCCTTTGGCTAAATCTGCCGCATGTGCCGCGATTTTGTAGGTGATAATTCCCACACGCACATCTTCTTTGTCTGGCAAGCCTAGGTGTTCTTTTGGCGTAACGTAACAAAGCATTGCACAGCCATACCAGCCTATCATCGCAGCGCCAATGCCGCTTGTGATGTGGTCATAACCCGGGGCGATGTCCGTAGTCAATGGTCCTAGTGTGTAGAATGGGGCTTCACCGCAGTGCTCCAGTTGCAAATCCATGTTCTCTTTAATCAGGTGCATCGGCACATGGCCTGGGCCTTCAATCATGCATTGCACGTCATGCTTCCAAGCGATTTGTGTGAGTTCACCCAATGTTTTCAGCTCGGCAAATTGTGCTTCGTCGTTGGCATCGTAGATTGAGCCCGGGCGTAAGCCATCACCAAGTGAGAAGCTCACGTCGTAGGCTTTCATGATTTCGCAGATGTCTTCAAAATGTTCGTACAGGAAACTTTCTTTATGATGTGCTAAGCACCATTTCGCCATAATCGAGCCGCCGCGCGACACAATACCCGTCATGCGTTTTGCTGTCATGGGGATGTAAGCCAAGCGCACGCCTGCGTGGATGGTAAAGTAATCCACGCCTTGTTCAGCTTGCTCAATCAAGGTATCGCGGAAGATTTCCCAAGTTAAATCTTCGGCCTTGCCGTTTACTTTTTCCAGAGCTTGGTAAATCGGCACGGTACCAATCGGCACTGGGCTGTTGCGGATAATCCACTCGCGCGTTTCGTGAATGTTTTTACCTGTGGAGAGGTCCATCACCGTATCGCCGCCCCAGCGGGTGCCCCACACCATTTTTTCAACTTCTTCCGTAATGCTTGAACCCAAAGCTGAGTTACCGATGTTTGCGTTGATCTTTACCAAGAAGTTACGGCCGATAATCATCGGTTCGATTTCCGGGTGGTTGATGTTAGCGGGGATAATGGCACGGCCACGTGCTACTTCGTCACGCACAAACTCTGCGGTGATGACTTTAGGAATGCTCGCGCCGAAATCGTGGCCTTTATGTTGCGTTTGCAGCAACTCACTCATGTTCTCGCGGCGCTGATTTTCGCGGATGGCGATAAATTCCATCTCTGGTGTGATGATGCCTTTACGTGCATAGTGCATTTGGCTCACGTTCATGCCGGCTTTAGCGCGCAATGGTTTGCGGTGCAGGTTAAAGCGCATTTCTGCAAGTTCTGGGTCGGTTAAACGCTCTTGACCAAACTTAGAGCTTGGGCCATCCAACTGTTCAACGTCGTTGCGTTCAGCGATCCAGCCAGCGCGCAGCGCAGGTAAGCCATTGCGAATATCAATTTGGACTGAAGGATCAGTGTAAGGGCCAGAAGTATCATAAACCACAACAGGAGGATTTTTTTCTGCACCAAACGCGGAAGGAGTGTCACTAAGGCTAATTTCACGAAATGGCACGCGAATATCCGGCCGCGAGCCTTCTATATATATTTTTCTGGATTTGGCGAAAGGTTTAGTGGCGCCTTCGTCTACTGAAGCGTTTGCGCTAACAAATTTGGTAAGATTTTTATCAATGGCATTCATGGGTTGCATCCTTGCAGTATTAACGTAGGATGCAGTCTGCCTGCATTCCCTACGGCGGCATGACCCGCATCAGGTTCAAAGGGTGATTCTCACTGTTTTATTAGAAAAAACGCTTGATAAAACAGACCCCTAGCAATCCATTGAATTTACGCGAAAACGGCTTAAAAGGCAAGAAACCATTTTGAAGAGCAGAGAGAGTAGGATGTAAAAAATCTTAAATTTTTAGGATTTTTTGGTAAAAAATGTTATAAATACATTAATTACACAAATATGGCATAGGGTTAATTATGGTACTTATTGCAATTTATTACGCATTAGCTATTGCAGTACTCACCCTTCATTTCACAGGTCATCTTGAGCGCTGGAATATGGAGTGGTTGGTGTTTGTGTTTGCCTTGACTGTTTTTCCGGCAGTGCTTTATTTATAGCTAGTCTCGTTTGGCAAACGGCGCAGCAAGCGCCGTTTGTTTTTTCAGGCCTATATTCACTGCTTTCGGCAGTACACCATTCAGCCAGGCGAAAAATGATTGTGGTTGACCGATAAATGCTTCCTGTTTTTCTTTTTCCAGCGCATTGACGACAATCCGGGCGACATCCTCTGGTGCATCCATCTGGTTTCCAGATTTTTCCAACATGGCTACTGTTTTTGCGTCATTCATTGGCGTTTTAATCCCGCGTGGTGCGACGTAAGTTACGCCAATATTGGTATCAACAAGTTCACGACGTAATGCTTGAGAAAAGCCGTGCACAGCGAATTTGCTGGCACAGTAGGTTGAAAAATGCGGGAAGCCAAGAGAGCCAAATATGGATCCGATGAACAAAAAATGTCCTTGGTTTTTAGCTAAAAACGTAGGAATGATGGCGCGTGCGAGCTGGATGGGCGCAGTGACATTGGTATTAATCATTTGTGCAATGCGCGCTTCACTTTGGTCTTGGAACTGAATAAAATCAAGCACGCCGGCATTATTGATAAGAATGTCGATATCCCCCAGTTTTTGCTTGGCTTCATTAGCAACGCGTTGCGCGGTGCCTGCAATATCAAAGTCCGCCTGAATGCAAACGGCTTTACCGCCCGCTTTTTCGATATGAGTTCTAAGCGCCTCAAGTTTTGATGTGTCACGTCCAACCAAAGCTAGAATTGCCCCCTTTTGCGCAAGTAGCATCGCGATGTGATTACCAACCCCACCGGTTGCGCCGGTGAGTAATATACGTTTATTAGCAAGGTTCATGTGGATTCCTTATTGCATGGTGCGTGCTTCGATGTCCCTAAATATATCACCATATAGCTTATAAAAGTTTTTGGCGCTGTGTATCAGCATTGCCTTGTCGTCAGCATCGGTAATCTGGTTGACCAAGCTTTCATAAAAGGACACGTGGCTAATATCAAGTGAGCCGTGAGATAACAAATAGCTAAAGGCTTTTTTGGGTAAATTCAGGCTTTGCATCAATTTTTCACCTGCCTGTGTGGCAACCGCTGTGCTGGTGCCTTCCAGCACCAATACCATGCCAAAAAAACCAATGGGATTCACACGATGAATCATATCGTAAGCATAAGCCACCATCAGCTCAGTAGCCTGGCTTGGCGACTCGGCAGCCGTTTTGCTTGCGCGCACGGCTTCTTTATCCCCGCCACAAGTCGCGATGTCATCCAGCACCCATTCCTGATGTCCCATTTCCTCTTCAATATATTCGCCAATCGCAGTACGTAACCATTCGTATTTGGCAGGCAGGCAGCCACCACATGTCATTAGCAGGGGTGTGGTATGTTTTACGTGGTGATAAGCCTGCGTTAAAAATGCGATATATGTTTCTAGTGAGATTTTGCCCTCAGCACCTTGTGTAATCAGCGGCAAGCTTAATAGTTCTTTGCGTTCTGCTTCTGTTGCTTTGAGGAGTTCATCGTAAAATGTCATAGGGTTTAATCCTTATAAATAAAGTACGTTAATTTTGTTCTGGTAATGTTGCCATATGATGTCGCGTTTTAAGCGGCCATTGGGGGTTAGCTGGTTGTTTGCAACATTAAAAGGGGTTTCTGTGCGCAGCCATTTACCAACGCGGGCATAATCGGGCAGGGTTTGATTAATCGCTTTAATAGCAGCATTAATATCATCATCGGTGGCGTTAGATTTTGGTGTAACAAGCACTGTATTCCAGGGCTTTGCTTCGCCAAACAAACAGGCCTGCGCTATCTGCGGTGTGCTGGTGAGTTCGCGTTCTACCCATTCCGGAGAAACATTGCGACCAAAGGAGGTGATGAAAATATTCTTTTTGCGGCCATTAATAAATAAATAGCCATCTTCATCCAGATAGCCAATGTCGCCTGTATGGATAAAATCGTTTTCTTTTTCTACCGTGCTTTCATTTGTGTAAGCTAATAAGCTGGCACCTTTCACAAGGATTTCATTTTCATCAGAAAAACGGATAGAAACATGCGGCAAGGGCTTGCCTACGCTGCCAATTTTATGATGTTGCTCGGTATTTAACGCGACAACAGATGCGCTTTCAGATAAACCATAACCTTCAAACACAGGAAGTTTAAGTTTGGCAGCACGCTGCAATAGTGCCGGTGCTACATGTGCGCCACCCACTGCTAAAAAGCGTAAGTGCGGCAGTTGGCTGGCCCCCGCCTCGCAAGCTGATACCAGTGCATAAAGCAGCTCGGGAATGAAAATTGCTGTACTGGCTTTGGTTTGGCGGAGCGCCGCATGCAGTTTGCTTACATCTAAGCTGCTACCACTTAATCCAATTGTTTCGCTTGGCAGCAAGTGTGCAGTTGCGCCTGCAATAAGCGTTACATAAACACCAGCCACGTTTTCCAGCAGAGTAGAAAGCGGTAGAACGCAGAGATGCTGATCGTCACGTCTTAAATTGGCGACTGTTTTAATTGAATTCGCAACTTTCAACATGGCGTCTTTACTTAAGCATACGCCCTTGGGTTGACCTGTAGTACCAGAGGTGTAGGTGATTTTTGCAGTGCCTTTGGCAAGTTTTTTTGACGGAGTCGATAAGTTGAATTGCGTGAATGATTTGCTGGCAATTTGCAGCGTAGAAGTGCTCACTATCAGATCGTCCAACAATGCGGTAAATCGTTGAGGATTATCTGTAATGAGCGCATCGACACCTGCATCATTAATCGCATGCAGCAGTTGCGCGGATGAAAAGAAAAGTGGCAATGGCACTAGGGGAATATTGCATGCCATTGCCGCTAAATCGACGACTACCCATGCAGGATGATTATCTGCTGCAATAGCCAGTGTGGGATATGAACGGTTTTGAATAAGGTGCGCTTGCAATTGATGGATTTCAGCCAATAAGTCACCATAAGACAGCGCCATATCGCTGCCCTGCAAGGCAATACCCATGCGCCTTTCAAGCCCATACTTGGCAAGTGTTTCAATCACCATAAGTAAATATTATAAAACTATTCGGCAATACCGCGTATCGCCACTACTTGCGGGGTGTGCTTGTAATAGCTACCCCACTTAGCTTGCTCTTCTGGTGATAATCTGGCCTTGTCCGCAGGGGAAAGCGGGTACACATCGCGCCCAGCCTTAACCAAGCCGTTCTGAAGGCTGTGGTGCGCAGTAGCTACACACCATTCAATACCCATATTCAAGCTGTGCCGAATGATATGTGCAATGAGTACGCCCGCATTACGTGGGTTAGCCACAGCCAAATTACCAATTTTAGTAATTTGATCGCGTGTAATCTGTTTACCGATGTGTTTGGAAATCAGTGATTCGATGGGTTCGTCTAAATACTGCTCTAAAAATAAAGGGCCATCAGATGCTTTTTTCCAGCCGAATGCTGCCATTAGCACGCCATTGCTATCGCGCAACGCTACTAAATGCGGCATAAAAAGCGTAATTTCTGCATTATAAGCACGCTTAAAAACCGCATGGATAAAAGCCTCCACTTCTGCACGAGCCGGGTCGCCAATATTAACAGTGCTCGCAGTGATTTCACTGATTTGATAACACTTGGTTTTCACAAATTCTCTCAGTTGATAAGCTGCTTCAGCTCGATATATGGGTTGATGTTGAATATGGTAATTAAGCATGTATTCGTCCAAATAGTTTTTACTGTTTGGATATATGCAATCAATATGCCAAAAAAATACTTAAACAAATTCAATCACTTATTTTAAGGCGGTATACAAAAGCCTGCAATTTATACATACAAAGAGTAACAATCGTGCAAAATTTGCAGTGCTTAAAGGTGGTTTACAGGATAAAATTTTTTATCAACAATTAAAAAATCTATATAAAACAGTAGATTATCAAATTTTCGAGCATCAATTTCCAATTTGGCATTGAAGTTGCAAATAAATCTGTAATTAAAATTTGTAAATACTAGTCAATGCCTTCGTTTGATCAAAGCTTCACCTTACAACATGTCGGGAAAAACTTTTATTTACAAAATGTTATTGGCCTATTGTTAAGTGCATATTTTTTAATGTTTTTCTATCCAGTAACTGGCTTAGATAAATTTTTAATCGCACCTTATTTTGATGTCGCCACACAAAGCTTTCCGCTAAAGCACCAAGCTTTTTTAGAAAACTTCATGCACTCAGGTTTGAAATATTGCATGATATTTATCGCACTAGCCTCTTTATTGGCGGGCTTGCAGGCCAATATCCATGCGGATTCTGGGACATCTATTTTTAATAAATTTATTGAGAATCATCAAAAACAATTTATTTGGGCGTTCATTGGTATGGTGGTTTCTACCAGTGTGGTTTCATTTTTAAAAAGTGACAGTATGCATGCCTGCCCAAGTGATTTGACCATTTACGGCGGTAATTTACCCTTATTTGCCCTGTTTGAGCATTTACCAAAAGACGTTGCGGCCGGGCATTGTTTTCCTGCAGGGCATGCCAGTGGCGGTTTTGCGCTGATGGCATTTAGTTTTTCATTTCGTGATGAAAAACCTAAGTTCGCAGTTGCGATGTTGATACTTGCTTTGGTTTTGGGCTTTAGCATGGGTTGGGCACAAATGATGCGCGGCGAACATTTTTTGTCGCATAACTTGTGGTCAGCTTGGGTAGTTTGGCTGGTGTTATTTGTGTTGTTTGTAATTAAAAAAGCAATTGAGAAAAATTAAATATGTTTTTAGCTAATGTTTTGCAGAAATTAGTTTCACCTTTTAAGCAATCATCCAATCAAACACGCGGTATTCTGCTGGTGACAGTTTTTATTATGTTGACTGGTAATTTGGCGCTGTTTGGCAGAATTTTAGGAATATACCCGCCTCAGTTACATAATTTGCCATTTTTATTATCTTTGGCTTTATTTTTTAGCATATTAACCGCAATTTTCTTTTTGTCGATATGCCATGGCAAAGCGACGCGCTGGGTTTTGGCGCTGTTTTTAGTGGTTGCCGCGTCGGCCGCTTATTATATGGATCACTATAAAGTGATTGTTGATGTTGTGATGATTGACAATATCATTCACACTGATTCAAAAGAACTGGCTGGCGTACTAAGTTTGGGTTTGCTGTTTAGAGCTTTATTTTTTGGCATTATCCCTGCTTGGCTGGTGATTAAGTACTTTCCAAAAAATGAAAATACACGTTCGGAGTTAAAATCCAGATTACCTATAATGGGTATTTTGGTGTTATCTGTTGTTTTGCTCGTTGTGCCATTTACTGCAAGCTATGCATCGTTTTGGCGCGAGCATAAAATCACGCGTTTTTATGCGAACCCTACCTACTCAACTTATTCAGTTATTAAATATATTACCCAGCAATTAAATATCGCAAAAATTGGGCCATTACATGCCATTGCCCAGGATGCTGTATTTGTCGGGCCAAACCCAAAAGCCGAATTGTTGATACTTGTGGTGGGTGAAACTGCGCGCGCCGATCGCTTCTCGCTCAATGGCTATCATAGAGAAACCAATCCCTTATTAGTCAAGCAGGAAGTTATTAGCTTGAGCAATGTCAGCTCTTGCGGCACATCGACAGGCGTATCTGTGCCCTGCATGTTTTCTGCTTTGCCGCGTGCTGAATATGATAAAGAAAAAGCCTTGAATCAAGAAAATGCCTTGGATGTGCTGGCAGATAATGGGGTAGAAATTTTATGGCGGGATAATAATTCAGATTCAAAAGGCGTGGCTACCCGTATGAAATATGAAGACTTTAAGAGTCCGACATTAAATCCAAAATGTGCTGGGGAGTGCAGAGATATAGGCATGTTAAGCGGCCTAGATGCATATATCCAATCCAGAAAAGGTAAAGATATTCTGATTGTGCTACACCAAATGGGCAATCACGGGCCAGAGTATTACAGGAGATACCCTAAAGAATTTGAACGGTTTAAGCCTATGTGTATGACAGGCGAATTGCGAGATTGTAATCAAGAAGAAATTGATAACAGCTACGATAATGCCATTTTGTATACGGATTATTTTTTGTCTGAGACTATAAACTTTTTAAAGAAATACGACGGTGATTATGCAACTGCCATGTTATATGTAAGTGACCACGGTGAGTCGTTGGGCGAACATGGTTTTTACTTGCATGCAGCCCCATATATGATCGCACCGAAAGAGCAAACCCATGTTCCTGCAATTGTATGGATGGGTAAGCATTTTGATTATAAATTAGACCAACTCATGCCTTACAAGGATTATCCATTGAGTCATGATGATGTGTTCTGTACCTTACTTGTGGCGTTTGAGCTGAATTCAAAGACGTGTGAAGCCAAAAAAGATGTATTGAGGCAAAATCAAACTTTTACTGCAAACAACATACCTTAAAGTGCGCTTTAATAAACCTATTGGCACTGAAGGTTTTCTGGCGAGTTTGCGGCGATCTGGTCGTTATCAATCCATAATATTGGCCTAACACGGCTGTCCACAAGGCACGCATCCACATAACCAATCGCGTAGGGCGTTTGGGCTATGTAGCGCAACACCGCTTCTTCGGAATTTACGCTGTGAGGTGGCTGTATACCGTTAAAATATAGGCCGTTCCAGTAATCGATTTGTTGTTTAGGCAAGCTGCCTAGCACGCTTTGCGAAAACTGGCTTCGTATTGAATGCTCTGTATAAAGGTTGACTGGAAAAATACGCTTGCCGTTGGGCCAATACAGTTGTTTGCGTAAGTAAATCAGTTTGAGGCTGTTAGGCGAAAGTTTCAAGTTGTCTGAATTTTGTTGAGCGGAAACCACTACCGCCAATATAGGTGTTTGTTCTTCCGCATGTGCCAGCAGGGCACTACAGATGGTGAGCAAAGATGCTATTTTTAGTATTTTCATTTTAAGAAATCGTTAAAACAAAAATGCATAGCTTGCAATAAAGCCACGGGGTGCTTCAGGTTGGTTGCCGCTACCTCCGGCAAATTCCAGCTTAAGCAGTTGGGTCGGTTTTACGCGCCAGGTGGCACCGGTTAGCCAGCGTTCCGAGCTTTGTTCTTTTGGGCGATGTAAAGTTTCTAGTCGAGTAAGCCAAAACCAATTGTTTAATCCCAAGGCGTTCAGCGGAACAGCTGTTTGCAGATATGCGCCACTACCGCCATCGTTCCCGCTTTGTGTGAAACGGGCAAAGGCCTCCCCGCTTAATTCGACTTCCCCGAATTGCTTGATAAAATCAAGCCCCAGCATGCGATAGGTTTTATCCTGCCCGTCCAAAGCTTCAATATCTTTTTCGTCAAAGGATAGCAGCGAAACGCCAAAATTCCATTGCTTGCTTAAAGCGACGCGTGCACCACGGACATGTTCAAACGGTAAATCGAAACTGTCATCCTCTTGGTCTTCCAGCACTTCAGTAAACAGCATGTAATCAATCGCAAAATCATTTACTGGCACACTGCCATGCAGCATTAGCCCATTGGTGGCGGTGGGGAAAAGCCGATAGGTTGCCAGTGGTCGTGTACTAGTCCATACCAATGGACTGGCATGTAATAAATTCCAGCGGCTGTTAGGTGTTAAAAAGCGACCCAGGCGCAGGTTCATGGCTTCTGAAAGGTTGTAATCGAGATAAAGTCGTTCTAGATCGAGATGTGATTCTTTGCTGTGAAATTTACGGTCATCGTTCCATGATAATGGTCGCTCAAGCTCGAGCTCACCAAAAAAACTCCAGCGGCTGTCGCCACTCCATGTTAACAATAAGCTTACTTCATTAACTGCAGCTTCAGCATTTTCATCTCTATGCAACGTAACGCCTGCGCTTGAATAGCCGCCCAGTCTGAATCCGCTCCAAAAATTGGCAGCGGATGCCTCTTCAGCAAATACTGGCTTGCACAGTGCGAATAGGCTGGTTACACTGGCAATTGCAATGATTATTTTTTTCATATACACCTCTAATCCTCAAGCTCTAACGCACTCTAGAGCGCTAGCGATGACGTTGCTCAGCTAGATTGTCGCATCTATTACTTGATGTTAAAACAATTATCTATTCGACAACTACTCTTGCTTGCATTCTTGCTGGCGGGGCTTTTGCCAGCGATGCTGGTGAGTTTTTTAAGTTTCTATCAGGCCAGAGAGGCGCTCAAGAAAGAAATTAGCCATGATATACAGGCGCTTAGCGGCACCGTTGCTAACGACATTGAACGGATGATGTTAGAACGTGCTCAAAATGTGCACTCATGGAGCCGTCTGGCTGTGATGCAAGATATACAAATTGGCGATATTGACAAGCGCGTATCAAATTTGTTGCAGGAATTACAGTCAAGTTATGGCAATGTGTATCAGTCTATTTATGTGGTGAATATGCAGGGCCAAGTTGTAGCATCCAGTAATGCCCAAAATATCGGCAAACAAATGTTGCCGGCAAAAGAGTGGATTCAAATTAATTTGGCAACTAGCGTTGTTAGTTTTGCACCGATTCAACTAGACCTGCTTCCGATTTCTCAGCAAATTATCGACATCAATACCAATCTGCCAATTGGAGTTTTGGTGGCTGAGTTTAACTGGCAATTGGTGCAGGATTTATTAAATAAATCTGTTAATAACTCTGCTGCCGCTGCGTTGTTAGATGGGTATCATAATTTGTTAGCCACAACGGCAGATTGGGTCAAAATTCAGGCGGGACATGAAATGCAAGCGAATGCGCATTTAAGCAGAAAAATATCCTTGCAGGATTGGCAAGTACAAATCAAAAAACTACATTCGGTTGCGGTGGCACCTGTGCATCGCTTGGGGTATGTGTTTTTAGCCTTGTTAATTACCACCTTGGTTTTAGCAGCTTTGCTGGTGACGCCTATTGCACAAGCGATTACGCAACCATTGTACAAATTAACTCAATTTGTACGTGGATTTACAGAGAATCAGATTGCACTACCGCCAAAATCTGGCCCGCCGGAAGTAAAAGAATTGGGCTTGGCTTTCGAAAAAATGATGCAAGACTTGGCGATGTCGCAGGCGAATCTCACTCGCGCGGCAAAACTGGCCGTGGTAGGTGAAATGGCGGCTGCAATGAGTCATGAAGTTCGGACGCCATTAGGTATATTGCGTTCTTCGGCCGATCTGTTATTGCGTGAGCCAAAGCTTTCAAAGGAAGGTCGCGAAGTGCTGGGATTTATTATCAGCGAGACTGAAAGGCTGAATAAATTAGTGTCCAGCTTGATAGATGCAGCGCGGCCACGATTGCCAGTACTTACAAATCTTAATTTAACAGAGGTGGTTTCTAATACAATTGCGCTCCTGATGAGTCAAGCTAAGGTTAAAAATGTCAGCTTGATTTTTAACCAGAAGGAGACAGTGGAGATTCTCGCAGATCGAGATCAAATGACACAGGTGCTGATGAATTTGTTGATAAATGCGATACAAATTTTGCCTAATAATGGCAAAATACAGGTGGCTTTGCAGGACACTAAAGGTAGCGTGACTTTAGTCGTCATGGATGATGGGCCGGGAATACTGGCCGAAAATCAGGCGCAAATATTCGAGCCGTTTTTTACGCAACGTGCTGGCGGTGTAGGCCTGGGCTTGGCGGTAGTGCGGCAGATTGTGCAAGCGCACAAAGGCGATATTAGCTACCAAACCAGCCCATGGGGCGGCGCTCAATTTACGATTACATTACCTAAAGCCGATTAATATGGAAAAACAAAAGACAATTCTGGCGGTAGATGATGAACCACATATGCTGCGACTGCTAGAAATCAGTTTGCGCCAGGCAGGCTATAGACCTGTGGTTGCAACCAATGGCCAAGAAGCGCTACAGGCAATTAAAAAGCACACGATCGATCTGGTGGTGAGTGATTTGCACATGCCAAGTATGAATGGTTTGGATTTGCTGAAAAATCTTCGGCAAGATAACGAGAATTTACCGTTTATTATGGTGACCGCACAAGGAGAAATTAAAACGGCGGTAGAAGCAATGAAGTTGGGCGCGGCAGATTATATTCTGCGCCCATTTGATTTGGAAACGCTGGAAATCGCTATTGCCAAAGCATTGTCGGTAAAACAACTTAAATTAGAAAATGCTTATCTAAAATCTAGTACCAACCCTATTGATGGTGATCTTGTTGGGCGGAGTGCGCCAATGCTAGCGCTGAAGGAGCTTATTGGCCAAGTGGCGCCAGAAAAAGCAACAGTACTGATTACCGGCGAAACGGGCACTGGTAAAGAACTTGTGGCAAAGGCGATTCATCAAGCTTCTAATAGGAATAATGCACTTTTTGTGGCGGTGAACTGTGCTGCAATACCAAGTGAAATGTTAGAGTCCGAACTTTTTGGTCATGAAAAAGGTGCTTTTACCGGTGCGGTAAAAGAACGTATCGGTAAATTTGAACTTGCAGATGGTGGAACACTATTTTTGGATGAAATTACAGAAATGCCGATTCATCTGCAGGCTAAGCTCTTACGTGTATTGCAAGAAGGAGTGGTGGAGAAACTGGGCGGGAACCGTCATATTGATTTAGATATTCGTGTGATTGCTGCCACCAATCTTGACCCCATGCAAGCAGTTAAAGACGGTAAACTTCGCGAAGATTTATATTACAGACTAAATGTATTCCAGTTGAGTGTAGCGCCTCTGCGCGAGCGTGCTGAAGATATTGAGCTGTTAGCAAGGTATTTTCTGGAAAAACGCCATGCAGAAATATCAGCAGAAGCCTTGCAAAAGTTACAAACCTATACTTGGCCAGGCAATGTACGCGAGCTGGAAAATGTGTTAGAGCGCGCATCAATATTGGCAGGCAGACAGCCTGTTTCAGCAAAACATTTGCCTGTGGATATCTCAGGGGCACAAACTCCATATCCACAGGACGTTGAGTCTATCAATCAATTTTCAATTCCCAAAATAACAGAGCAGATCGAGAAAAAATTGATTTTGGAGGCGATTGCTAAGTGTAATGGCAATAAATCAAAAGCAGCCAAACTACTGGAAATCAGTGAGCGCTCTCTCTGGTATAAGATTGAACAGTATCAATTAAAATAATCCGTAAAAAAAGTTAGAAAAGTATGTATTGACAGTATGACTTAACGTTGTTAAATTAACGTTGTTAATAATGGTGTGGTTGGGTTGTATAGAATAAAGCTCCAGGAGGATGTGGAATTGGACAATAGTTACTTATGGCTTAAAACGTTACATCTTTTGGGAGTGATATTGTTTTTAGGAAATATCATTATTACTGGCTGGTGGAAAAATATGGCGGATAGAACGCGAAATCCGCAGATTATCGCATTTGCACAGCGCCAAGTTACTCTAACCGATTTTGTCTTTACAGCTGGAGGTGCAGGCATTCTATTTGCTGCGGGTGCTGTAAATGTGGCAATACACCATTTGGATTATTCGTCAAAATGGCTCACCCAAGGGGTGTCATTGTTTTTATTGTCAGGCCTGATCTGGGTGACGATTTTAATCCCTGCACAAATGAAACAGGCCAAAATGGCTAGAGAGTTTGCAAATACGGGCATAATCCCTGACCAATATTGGAAGCTATGCACTGTTTGGAACATATTCGGCGTGGTTGCTACTATATTGCCGTTGGCTAACCTTTACTGGATGGTTTTTAAGCTAGTCTAGTTATTTATGCCACCCAAACCCAAAACTGAAGCTGAACGTCAGCAATTGCGTACACTGATCATTGATGCGGCGCGTGAACTGTTTGTGTCGCGCGGTGTTGAAGCAGTAACTATGCGCGAAATCGCCAAGCGTATCGGTTACTCTGCTACCAGTATTTATCTGCATTTTGCAGATAAAGATGCCGTGTTGCGGGCGGTGTGTGATGCAGATTTTTTAGCGTTGGCAACTTCGCTGAAAAATATCATGCAAATTACAGACCCGGTTACGCGCATGCAGGCACTAGGTCAGGGTTACGCAGCCTTTGCTTTGACGCATCCGAATCATTATCGTTTGATGTTTATGGATGCATCTGTGCCACATGATCCGACAGATTCGAGCTTGCAGAAAAACAGCGCAGAGCAGGATGCCTATTTTCAATTAAAAACCGTAGTAAGTGATGTGCATGCGGCAGGCTATTTTAGGGCTGAGTTACAAGATGTAGACTTAATTGCTCAAACGATTTGGGCTGGTGTACATGGAGTGTGCTCGTTGCAAATTAGCATGGCATGCGATAAATGGGTGAACTGGAGCGAAATCTCGGCTCGACTGCAGCTCATGCAGGAAGTGATGATGCGCGGACTTTTGCGAAAAGATGATATGAAAGATCCAACATGAAAAAAATAACAATTCTTTTAATATTGAGTTTCTCACTATCAGCCTGCGAAAAGCCGGTAGAACCACCTCCGCCACCACGCCCAGCTTTGGTCACAATTGCGGGTAAAACATCCGCCAATAATGCAATGATATTGGTGGGTGAAGTGAAATCACGTTATGAATCTAACCAGGGTTTCAGAATTAACGGCAAAATTATTGAACGCAAGGTTGATGTGGGAGATTTTGTCAAAAAAGGACAAATTCTTGCGCGGCTAGATGCTGCGGATACTAACTTGAGTGCTGCTGCCACACGGGCAGACGTACTTTCTGCGGAGGCAAATTATGCCTTGGCGAAAGCAGAAGTTGAACGGCAGCGGCAGCTAGTCGATAAAAAGTTTATTTCACAGTCGGCGTTGGATAAATATGAAGCGGAGCTTAAAACCGCGAATGCGCGGGTAAGCCAAGCCAAAGCGCAGGCAGCGGTTTCGGCTAACCAATCGCACTATACGGCACTGATAGCTGATCGTGATGGTGTTATCACGCAAATCCGCGCCGAACCCGGCCAAGTGGTAGAAGCTGGGGAAATGATTGCACAGATTGCCGATACCAAGCAAATTGAAGTGCTGGTGGCAGTACCTGAATCACGGATGGCTAATTTAAAGGTTGGCGATAACGTAGGAGTTAAGCTATGGGCAAGCCAGGCGACAAACCCCGAAAAAACGTATGTAGGAAAAGTACGGGAAATAGCACCGGCAGCCACATCCACTACACGCGCGTTTGATGTGCGGGTGGCAATGATAGATGCTGACGAAGCGGTAAAGTTTGGTATGACGGCAGGTGTGCGATTTGCACAAAATACAACGGATGAAATCGTAATTCCATCGTCTGCGCTGACTCAAATCAATGGAAAAAATGCCGTTTGGGTGATTGATAGGAATGGTATCGCCAATCCGCGTGAAGTAACTGCCGGCCAATATACTGAAAATGGCGTGACGATTACAAGTGGTCTGCAAGCCAATGAAATGGTCGCGATTGCAGGCGTACATACACTGCTTAAAGGCCAAAAAGTACAACCGAAGATGGAGGTTGCTCCATGATTGAAGAGCGGTCTCAATCAGACCAGTCGCCATTGGAAAAGTCACGTTTTAACCTTTCTGAATGGGCGCTGAACCATCAGACACTGGTGCTGTATTTAATGTTGATGTTGACCATAGCAGGCTTTTTGGCCTACACCAAACTTGGTCAATCAGAAGATCCGCCCTTTACTTTTAAAGTGATGCTGGTGCGCACCAGTTGGCCCGGAGCAAGTGCTATCGAAGTTGAGCAGCAAATCACCGATAAGTTAGAGAAAAAAATTCAAGAAGTACCGAATATAGATTACTCCAGCAGTTATTCGCGGCCGGGAGAATCAATGATATTCATCGTGATTAAAGATGACACCTTTTCAAAAGAAATCCCTGAGATTTGGTATCAGGTGCGAAAAAAAGTGGGAGATATCCGACATACCCTTCCCAGCAACATTGAAAGCCTTACCTTTAATGATGAGTTTAGTGATGTCTATGGCAGTATGTACGCCCTCACGGGCGATGGGTTCGACAATTTTGCCTTAAAAAAACAAGCTGAAATTATTCGCGCGGATCTCTTAAAAACGCCGGATGTGGCCAAAGTAGATTTTTTTGGCGAGCAAAAACAGCGCATTTATATCGAGCTTTCAAACGCCAAGCTTGCAACCATAGGCATAAGCACGGCAACACTGATTAATATTTTGCAAACGCAAAACGCCGTGGTGAGGGGCGGCACATTTGAGTCGCCCAATGAGCGCATCCGTATTGAGGTTTCCGGCAGATATGGTTCTTTAGAGGATTTGCGAGAAATCAGATTGCGTGCGAACAAGCAGGATTTCAAGCTTGGCGACGTAGCGAGGATTTATCGGGGGTATGAAGATCCTCCGCGCGACTCGGTGAGATATGACGGTAAGGAAACTTTGCTGCTAGGCGTAAGTATGCGTGAGGGTGGAGATGTCATTGCGCTTGGCCATGCACTGGATGCAAAAGTAGCCAAAATCCGGCAACGCCTGCCAATAGGCCTGAGTTTTGACACGGTCACCTCGCAACCAAAAATTGTAGCGAATTCGGTAAACGATTTTGTACATTCACTGGCTGAGGCATTGGTGATCGTGCTAGGTGTAAGCTTGTTGTCTCTGGGTTTGCGTACCGGCATAGTGGTTGCAATATCAATACCAGTTGTGTTGGCAGCTACTTTTTTAGTGATGCATTTTTTTGATATTGGGTTGCACAAAATCTCGCTTGGGGCGTTAATACTTGCACTAGGCTTGCTGGTGGACGACGCTATCATTGCAGTTGAAATGATGTCATCTAAAATGGAGCAGGGCTGGAGTAGACTGAAAGCAGCTTCATATGCTTATAGTTCAACGGCCATGCCCATGCTGACAGGTACATTGGTAACGGTTGCCGGGTTTCTGCCAATTGCCACGGCGACTTCTTCTACCGGCGAATATACGCGTTCTATTTTTCAGGTATCAGCAATCGCATTGATTATTTCGTGGTTTGCCGCAGTAATATTTGTACCCTATTTAGGATACCATCTGTTGCCAGACTATGCCCGTGCACCACAACCCTCAAAAATCATGTTGTGGCTAAGAATCAAGCTGGGTTTAATGAATAAGGCAGAGGTTAACCACCACCACGATATATATAACACCAGGTTTTATCGCGCATTTCGCCAAGTTGTCACTGCCTGCGTACGCTATCGTAAGACCGTGATAGCAATCACTTTAATCATGTTTACATTGTCTATTGTCGGTTTTGGCAAAGTACAACAACAGTTTTTCCCGGATTCTACACGGCTGGAATTGATGGTCGATTTGCGTCTGGCTGAAGGCGCTTCTTACCATGCAACCAATGCCGAGGTAAAAAAACTTGAAAACTGGTTGCGAACCTGGAATAAGCAACATCATGGCATTGAAAATTTTGTAGCGTATATTGGCATAGGAAGCCCACGCTATTATTTGCCATTGGATATTCAATTAGCGCATAGAGGTTTCGCTCAGTTTGTAATTTTAAGTAAAGACTTAAATGCACGCGAAGTTTTACGAAGCGACCTTCTCCGTTTGTTTGAAAACGATTTCCCTGGTTTACGCGCCTCAGTAATGCGGCTGGAAAATGGTCCGCCAGTTGGTTTTCCTGTGCAATTTCGTGTAGATGGTAGTGATATACCCAAAATTCGTGAAATATCACACAAAATTGCCGATGTTATGCGCGCCAATCCAAATCTGGCAAATGTGCAACTGGGTTGGGAAGAGCCAAGCAAGGTTATGAAAGTGTCCATAGATCAAGCCAAAGCACGTCTGCTGGGGGTGAGTTCGGTGGATATTGCCAATATTCTGAATGGTGCGATGAGTGAGCTGTATATTACTGAATTTAGAGAAGGTAACGAGCGGATTGATTTGGTCGTGCGAGGTGCCGAATTTGAACGTACAAAACTGTCACGCCTGCCCAACCTGATGATTACTACTCCAAATGCCACCAGCATCCCGTTGTCACAGATCGCCACCATTTCTTCAGAATTCGAGGAAGGCGTGATATGGCGGCGTAACCGCGTGCCATCCATTACGGTAAAAGCCCATTTGCGAGGTAGTATGCAAGCTCCCGTGGTGTCCGCACAAGTTGAAGAAAAATTAGGTGAAATCAAAGCCAATTTGCCATTGGGTATTTCAATTGAAACAGGGGGTGCAACCGAAGAGTCTGCCAAAGGCGGCGCCTCAGTTGCTAAAGGCGCGCCACTGTTTTTCGTGGTGGTGCTCACATTATTGATACTGCAGCTACAAAGTTTTTCACGTACCTTTTTGGTGTTGCTGACCGCACCTTTGGGTTTAATTGGTGTCACAGCTGCGTTGCTTATGTTTGATAAGCCGTTTGGATTTGTTGCCATGCTTGGCACTATTGCGCTCTCCGGCATGATTATGCGCAACTCTGTGATCTTGGTGGATCAAATCGATCAAGATAAATCGAGCGGACTGGAGGATTGGCAGGCGATAGTAGAATCCACCATACGTCGCTTCAGGCCAATAGTATTAACGGCGGCAGCGGCTATTCTAGCTATGATACCACTCACACGCAGTGTGTTTTTTGGCCCGATGGCGGTAGCGATTATGGGCGGTTTGGCGGTGGCGACTTTGCTGACGGTGTTATTTTTGCCAGCGTTATATGCGGCCTGGTTTAGGGTAAAAGTCCCGCAAACCACCTAGAAGTAAGCATTAAAAGCTTGTTTAATTTATGTTTATACAACAAGTGCATACGCTATAATTGTTGTAATGATAAGGAACGAAATCGTGATGACACAAACAATACAAAACGACATAACCCGCGAAACCGCGAGATTCAATATGATAGAACAGCAGATCCGCACCTGGGAGGTGCTTGATCCAACCGTGCTGCAGCTGCTAAATGATGTACCGCGCGAAAATTTTGTACCCGCCGAATACCAAGGCCTTGCCTTTGCAGATATCGAAATCCCGCTTGGGCATGGGCAAACCATGCTTAGCCCAAAACTGGAGGGCCGTATTTTGCAGGCACTCAGTGTGCAAAAGAATCATACCGTATTGCATATTGGCACTGGTAGTGGTTATTTTGCTGCCCTGCTGGCTAGCCTTGCCAAACACGTTATTTCTGTAGATATTTATGCGGAGTTAAGCGCACAGGCTTCTAAAAATTTAGCGGCCCAAAATATTCAGAATGTCACTCTGGAGGTGGCAGATGGAATTTCAGGCATGGCTGCACATAAACCCTACGATCTTATTGTGTATACAGGCTCTTCACCGATAGAACCAGTGGGCGTACGCGAGCAATTACAAATTGGAGGCTCCATGTTTATCGTACTGGGACAGTCGCCTGTGATGCAGGCCACCTTGATACACCGTGTTTCCAAAACAGGTTTTAGAGAAGATGTGTTGTTTGAAACCTGCATTCCTGAATTAATTAATGCACCGCAAGCGCAGCAATTTGAGTTTTAATATGACCATCAACCGGTTTATTTTTTTTGCGGTTTTATTCCCTGCCAGTTTGCTGGCAGCAGAAGGCATATCACTACAGGCAAAACCACAGTCGCTACTGGATACATATCATAAAGCGCTGGCACATGACCCAACCTTGGCTTCTGCTTTAAGTGCCAACAAGGCGGCACAGGAGATCATTGAACAGGGTAAGGCGCTGTATCGGCCCACCGTTAATTTTAGCGCCGATGCCAGCACTTCACGCACACACATACGATACCTGGAGTCGAACGTACCCAATGGCAATTCTAGCTTTGAGAATTTAAAAGCTGGTGTTGAGGCGCGCCAACCGATTTACCGTAAACAAAATTTGGTACAAATAGAGCAATCTAAAACGCAAGTTAGCCAGGCTGATAAACAATATCATTTGAGCCAGCAACAACTGATTTTGCGCACAACTCAAGCTTATTTTGATGTACTGATTGCACAGGATAAGATTGATTTAATCACGGCGCAAAAAGCGGCAATTTTAAGTCAGCTCGATCAGGCAAAAGCCACGTTTGAGGTGGGAATGGCAACAATTACCGATGTAAATGAGACACAAGCGCGTTATGACTTGGTTCTGGCGCAAGAAATCGCAGCAGTGAACGAGCATGAAATTGCCAAGCGTTCAGTAGAGGCCATTACAGGTGAAATTCCCGCCAAACTGGCAACTGTAAAACCAGATATTCAAGTTGCCGCACTCGCCCAGACCATGCAGGATTGGCAGCAAGTGGCGCTGCAGAATAATTTGAATATTCAGATTCAGCAAGATGCGCTTAAGCTTGCCGAGCAAGATGTGGAGCATGCCAATGCAGGCCATCTACCTACTTTGGATGCCGTTGCCAGCGTTTCAGATAGCTATGCAAACGGCAGTCCTTCGGTGTTCAGTGCTGGTAACGAGTTGAGAAGCGCCACTATTGGCTTACAGCTCGATATTCCGTTGTACCAGGGTGGTGCGATTAGCTCCAGGGCGCGCCAAGCGGTGCTGAATAAACAAAAAGCACTTGATGATGTAGAAATTGTACGTCGTCAAACTGATTTAGAAACCCAGCGCGCCTATTTGAATTTGGGCACGACCATCGCCCAGGTAAAAGCACTTGAGCAGGCGTTGATTTCTAGTCAAAGCCAGCTCGATTCGACCAAGTTAGGTTACGAGGTGGGCGTACGCACCAGTGTGGATGTGCTAAATGCACAGCAACAGCTTTTCTTCGCCAAACGCGAATTATTGCAAGCCCGTTACGATTATCTGGTGAATATCATCCGCCTGAAAGCTGCTTCCGGCTTGGTTGCCGAGGCTGATTTGCAGGATATTAATCAGCAACTGGTTTCGGATGCACATTAATGGCTAATCTGGCTGCAGACCCGTCATTCAGCCAGCTTGTGATGATTGATATGCAAGTAAAGCTGGCGTCTGTTATGCCTACAGACGCGCTAAAGGGTGTGGTTAGAAATTGCGGTGTTTTAGCGCAGGCTGCACATTTATTAGCTGTTCCAACGATTCTCACTGAGCAATATCCGCAAGGCCTGGGCGAAACTTTGCCGGAAATTAAACAGTATTTATCAGACAGCAAACCCATATCCAAAACGGTATTCTCAGCTTGTGGCGAGCCCAAGTTTAATCAGCGACTGCATCGCGATAAACCGCAAATCATTCTGACGGGAATGGAGACGCATATTTGCGTACTGCAAACTGCGCTTGATTTAACAAAAGCCAACAAGCAGGTTTTTGTGGTGGAAGATGCCGTTATTTCGCGTAGTCCTGCCAATAAAGCCAACGCATTGGCAAGGCTGCGGGATGCTGGCTGTGTGATTAGCAATACCGAATCGGTCGTGTTTGAATGGCTGGGTGACGCTAATCACGAGGCGTTTAAGGCAATTTCTAAACTGATTAGGTAATAAACACCAGCGTGAATTGGAAATTCATATTCATTGCCACTCTTGTCAGCTATGGCGCATATCAGCATTTTTCGCATCGTCCCGTCACACACGGCAATGGCGTAATTGCCAGCCAGCAGCCCACACAAAATTCAACCAGTCACACGGATTTCCAGCTCAACGGTTATAGCATTACACCTTTAAAGTCTTTTGAGATTGAGGCGCGGGTGTTGTCCTCCAAATCTTATTCTGTTGGGCGAGAAGCTGAACTGTCGCCTGTAGATTTGGCGCTGGGCTGGGGACCAATGTCAGATGAAGTTATTCTCAATAAAGTGGATATCAGCCAAAGCCATCGTTTTTATTATTGGCATGTTGATGAGTTTCCAATCCCGCGTAGAGAAATCGAAACTCATAGCGCCAACATGCACATGATTCCAGCTGATGATCGAATTGAAAAAATGCTGAAATCGGTGCGGCCAGGCGAAGTGGTCAAATTAAGCGGCTATCTGGTGCAGGTAAACGCCAGCGATGGCTGGCATTGGAAAAGTTCGCTTACCCGTGAGGATACAGGCAACGGCGCATGTGAAGTAGTCTATGTAAAAGAACTTGTGGTGAGCTAGTGCAAAAACGTTTTAATTAATTTCATCATGCGCAATGTTGCGCCTGTGGATGTCTCACTAAAACGCAGTGCAACCTGCTGCATTTTTTCGCGTTTTTGGGGGTTGTTTAGCAAGTATTGAATCCTGTCGCGTAATTCTTCGGTATCTTTTATGCGGATCGCAGCTTCTGCCTCAACCGCATTTTTTGTAGCATCGGCAAAGTTGTAAGTGTGCATACCAATCAAAATTGGCTTGCCCATACTCGCAGCCTCAATTAAATTTTGACCGCCATATTCCAGCAAACTGCCGCCGATAAACGTAAAATCGCAAGCTGCATAATACGTAAAAAGTTCGCCCATGCTGTCACCCAAAATAACCTGAATGTTGTTATCAATTGGGCCAGTCAGATTGCTGCGACGCTGATAAGTAAAGCCAGCATTCTGGATAATGCCTTCTACCTCATTAAAGCGTTGCGGGTGACGCGGCACGATGATTGTTAAAAGCCCCAGGCCTTTTACCGCTTCCAGAATGTGCTTTTCCTCTCCGTCGCGCGTGCTGGCCGCAAGAAAGACAGTACGTTCAGGGCCAAGCAGTTTGCGTAGCTGCAAGCCTTTATCTACGCTATCCGCGGGCGGTTTGACATCAAACTTTAAGTTGCCTGCAACGCTGATATTGTTTGCACCCAAAACCTGTAATCTTGCAAAGTCATCTGCTGTCTGTGCGGCAATCGCGTCAAGGCTCTGCAAGCCTTCAGCAGCCAGTTTGCCAAGCTTGGCATAACCTTTAGCCGATTTTTCTGAAAGCCGTGCGTTTAACAGCAGCAAAGGAATCTCCCGCCGTTTGCATGCGGCAATCAGGTTAAACCAGAGCTCGGTTTCCATCAGCAAGCCGATAGCTGGCTTAAAATGGCTTAGGAAATGATTGACTGCAAATGGCAAGTCATAGGGCAAATAAACACGTTGCACCTTATCGCCAAACAAAGCTTCGCTCGCCTCGCGTCCGGTAGGCGTGGTGTGGGAGATTAAAATTTGATGGTTCGGATATTGCTGCTGCAACTCTTTTACCAAAGGCACGGCAGCGCGGGTTTCGCCGACTGAAACACAATGCAGCCAAATGACTGGCTTATTTACCGGCATTTTGTAAAAACCAAAACGTTCGCCCCAATGTTTCAAATAATCGGGTTGTTTGCTACCACGCCAAAGCAGTTTAACCGGCACAAAAGGCAGCGCTAGATAAAGTAAGAGTGAATACGAAAGACGGTTCATCGCGCCATTTTCTCACAAAATCGAAGCGGATGTTTTTGTCGCGCAGGCGCAAACATAAACCATGAAATTTTGCTAGGAATATATATTTTAAAATTTATTTTTTATGTAAGTGATCGCCCACCCTTACGCAACTCAAATACTGGCCTTGTTTTTCACAAAAACTCACCAAATTAGTGCAGAAATACATTAAAAAATAGGGTTGACGCACACAAAATAAAGGCATAAATTTCTGCATCTGGCACAACATCTTGTGTTTATGTAAGTTTTTTTTCACAAAAACAAGTGATTGTTAATATAAATCACATAGTTAGCAAAAACGTAAGCAGTAAGGCAAAGTTTAGGACGTTAATAATAAGGGGGTAAGGCATGCTAAAAGCAGTTGAAACAGCTATGAAATCAAAAGAGAGTAACGAGGTTGAAATTCCGATTCAGTCAGTGTCGCTGGATATTTGGGATAAAAAATACCGCCTGAAAACCAAAACTGGCGAACATGTCGATAAAGACATGGATGACTCTTACTCTCGTGTAGCGCGTGCTTTGGCTGATGTTGAAACGACTGAGGACAAACGTCAGGAATGGCACGAAAAGTTTCTATGGGCACTGCGCCATGGTGCAATCCCGGCTGGCCGCATTACCTCTAATGCGGGTGCTTTAGAACATAAACCGGCCACTTCTACCATCAATTGCACCGTTTCAGGCGTGGTAGAAGACAGCATGGACAATATTCTTGGCAAAGTACACGAGGCTGGCTTAACCCTTAAAGCCGGCTGCGGTATTGGTTACGAGTTTTCAACGTTGCGTCCAAAAGGCGCATTCGTAGCAGGCGCAGGCGCATACACCAGCGGCCCATTAAGCTTTATGGATATCTACGACAAGATGTGCTTTACCGTATCCTCAGCGGGCGGCCGCCGCGGTGCGCAAATGGCGACGTTTGATATTTCCCACCCCGACATTACTGACTTTATCAAAGCCAAGCGCGAAGCCGGCCGTCTGCGTCAGTTCAATCTTTCCTGCCTGATCACCAAAGAATTCATGGAAGCGGTGAAAGCTGATGCAGAATGGAAGCTCGCTTTCCCAGTGACTGAAAAAGAAGCCATCGTCGATGGCCTCAACGTGAATGACGAAAGCCAGGTGGTATGGCGCGAGTGGCCGGTGAAAGGCAAATACCTCACCAAGATGGATGGCGTGGATGCTGGAAAAGTGGCCTGCCGCGTGTATAAAACCATCAAGGCGCGCCGTTTGTGGGATGTGATCATGTCCAGCACGTACGATTTTGCCGAACCGGGTTTTATCCTGATAGACCGTGTAAACGAGATGAACAACAACTGGTTCTGCGAGAACATCCGCGCCACCAACCCATGCGGCGAGCAGCCTCTGCCGCCTTACGGCGCCTGCCTGCTGGGCTCGGTCAACCTCACTAAATTCGTGAAAAAACCGTTCACCGATGAAGCCTATTTTGACTGGAAAGAATACCGCGAAGTGGTGGGTATTTTCACCCGCATGCTGGATAACGTGGTGGAAATCAACGGCCTGCCATTACAGCAGCAGCGTGATGAAATCATGCGTAAACGCCGCCATGGCATGGGCTACCTGGGCCTGGGCTCTGCCCTCACCATGATGAAAATGAAATACGGTGAAGAAGATTCTATTAAATTCACCGAAGAAGTTACCCGCGTGATGGCCGAAGAAGGCTGGAATGTGGGCGTGCAGCTGGCCGAAGAAAAAGGCCCTGCCCCGATTATGGATGAAAAATTTGAAGTCACTGCCGACATGCTGGCAAAACGTCCGGAAATGGCGGCGGACGGCATTAAAGTGGGCGACAAAGTGGCGGGTAGAGTGCTGATGGGTAAATACAGCCGCTATATGCAGCAGTTCCCCGAAGGTTTGCGCAACCAGATTGCCAGCAAGGGTGTGCGCTTTACGCACCACAGCTCTATCGCGCCAACCGGCACCATTTCACTCTCGCTGGCTAACAACGCCAGCAACGGCATCGAGCCATCATTCGCGCATCACTACGCCCGCAACGTGATTCGCGAAGGCAAAAAATCGAAAGAGAAAGTCGATGTATTCTCTTTCGAGCTGCTGGCCTACCGCGAGCTGATTAACCCGAACGCCATGCCTTTTAGCGATAAACCGGATGAAAAGCTGCCGGATTACTTTATGGATTCATCCACCATCAAGGCAAAAGCCCACGTGGATATTCAGGCCGCGTCACAAAAATGGATTGACAGCTCAATCTCAAAAACCATCAACGTGCCGACCGATTATGATTTTGAAGACTTTAAAAACATCTACCTTTACGCTTACGACAAAGGCCTGAAAGGCTGCACCACATTCAGGTTTAACCCGGAGGCTTTCCAGGGCGTGCTGGTCACAGAGAAAGATCTGGAAAACACCACCTACAAATTCACGCTGGAAGACGGCACCGAGATTGAGGCTAAAGGTAACGAAGAGATTGAATACGATGGCGAGATTCACAGCGCTGCGAATTTGTACGACGCTTTAAAAGAAGGGTATTACGGCAAATTTTAATCAATTAATTCGGGGAGAACGACAATGCAAGTTGCAACTCAAAACCACATTCAAATGATTAAAACATGGTTTGCAAATTGGTTAGCAGAATGTAAGCCCGTGCAAGAGCTACAGTATTTAGGAGAGAAATTATGGCAATTAAAATAGATAAAAAAATCGTGCGCTACGCGCTGGTGAATGAAGAAGAAAAAGCAGCCAAAGCGGCCGAGGCCCAAGCAGCGAAAGAAAACACAAAAGTCGTGCAGCTTGGCGAGCCGCTAGATAGGCCAGAGAAAATCACCGGCAGCACCTACAAGGTAAAAACGCCGGTCACCGAGCATGCGCTTTACATCACCATTAACGATGTGGTGATGAACGAAGGCACGCCGCAAGAGCACCGTCGCCCGTTCGAGATATTCATCAACTCCAAAAACATGGATCACTTTCAATGGATAGTCGCTCTCACCCGCGTCATGTCTGCCGTGTTCCGCAAAGGCGGCGACGTGACATTTTTGGTGGAAGAGCTTAAAAGCGTGTTCGAGCCAAGCGGCGGCTACTTTAAAAAAGGCGGCAGGTTTGTGCCAAGTTTAGTGGCAGAGATTGGCGATGTGGTAGAGCAGCACCTGCAAAACATCGGCATGCTTAAAAAACATGGCCTGGATGAACACCAGCAAAAACTGGTGGATGAAAAACGCAGCGAGTATATGGAAAAACATGCCAAACCGGAAGAAGAGATGAACGCAGAGGGCTTTCCTAAAGGTGCGCAGCTGTGTGCCAAGTGTTCAACCAAAGCCATGATTGTGATGGATGGTTGTTTGACGTGCTTGAATTGTGGGGAAAGTAAGTGTGGTTAAATTAAAAAAAGAGCTTAGGCTCTTTTTTTATGTTCGCTTGCATTTCTCGCTGGATGTGTGATGCACGAAACTATTGCGGACAGTGAAGCGCCAGAAAGTGAGCTTCCTGTTATTAAAGGTTACTGGCATTATTTGGCTCTCTATGACGAAGAAATACATATTGTGTCTGTAGACGGCAAACGAAATGGCAAACAGAAGAGTTGGCCATACGCTTATTCGGTCAGCTTGCCGAAAGGTACACACTGGGTCGAACTTGCGGTATTACGAAACAGTAATGAAATCGTCAGGTGTGCTTTTGAGGCTAATTTTGAGACTAAACACATTTATAAGATAAAAGCGCTTAAACATAACCAATTACTATTGGCTCATCCGCAAAATTCACCTTTCATAGCGTCAATTTCACTAGAACTGACTGCTCCGACTAAACCAGTACAGTCACTATCAGCAACTGCAACATGTGCCAAAGCTATAATGTGCCGTCAAAATTCAGACTGCCCCCCTAGTCATTCATGCCAAATGAATACGGCTTTCGATTTTGGAACCTGTAAACCAAGCAGCTAGTAGTACGGATAGTTTAATCTACTGCCCTAATTTACGAATTAAACAAATCATCCAGCGGGTTTTTGCCACTACTGGCTGGTTTGGCTGGAACGCGTTTGGCGGTTAGTTGTTCTTCAATATTATCGTGGTAAAAGCTCCATTGCGCTCCGGAGTTTTTGAAGTTGCGCCAGATGCTCTCGCCCACACCTGCGTATTCCAGCGCGCTGCCGTCATCCAGCTCTACCCGCAAGGTGCGGGTTTTGGGCTCGTAGCCGATAGCGCGCAGTTTGCCCGCGCTGATTTTGGTCATTTCCATGCGTGGATTGTATAGCGCTTTGTTCGGCGGTTCAACCCGCTAAAAAAGATGCTCTGCAGCCCAATATCCATGAGCCTTACGGTCGCATAGGGTGCAATAACTGTAAGGCATGGCGCCGCATGAAAATCTTTACTCCATTCGACTGCAAGAATAAACATGCAAAATAAACTCCCTAACTTTTGCCATCGGCCTATGATGGATAAGCAGTATTTTTAAGGAGCAATATCATGGCAAAAGGTCAGCAGCGTAAAAACAAAGAAGAGAAAAAACCCAAGCAGGATAAAAAAGTGGTGGTGCCGGCAGGTACGTTTATTGCGCCGCCCAAGCCTGCGTTACCACACAAGCAAAAACACTAAACCCCTGCCCTGCAGGCCAATATCCATGCGCCTTGCAGGCCTGCACTCGAACGCTTTAATCGGGTGGCATCTATTTTAGCGTTTTAGATTTTCCTTTTCGTTAGTCATTTGCTGGCTTGGTGTGATGTGCCTCCCACTCTTTAGCTTTGGCGATGGCGATTCGGATACTCCCTCTGGCACGTTAGTTGCATCATGCAAACCATGCTTACTTCCATCAATGATATCCATGCTGTCTCTGAGGCGATTCGCGATGCGGTTGCGCCTGTGTTTTTGCTCACCGGCATCGGCTCAATACTGGGCGTGCTGATTGGCCGCCTGGGCCGTTCTATAGACCGTGCAAGGCTGTTGAACGAGCTGCCAGCCGATAGGCGCGCGGGCGTTCAAGATGAGCTTAGAATAATTGTAAGGCGCACCAAATGGTTGCGGCGGGCGATTGGTTTTGCGACTTTGGCTGCACTATGTGTGTGCATTTCTATCGCTACCATGTTCGTTTCGGTGGAGACGGGTTTTAAAACACCGCATATCGTGGCGATGACATTCATCTCTTCGATGGGTTCGCTGATTATCGGGCTGCTGTGCTTTTTGCGCGAGATTGTGCTGGCATCGCGCGAGGTGATTGTGCCTTTTAAGCACGATGTTAATTAAGTCTCACGCGGGCGTTTATTATTAAAGCCCCTGCCCCGCAAGCCAATATCCATGAGCCTTGCAGGCCTGCACTTAAATTCTTTGATCGGGTGGCATATGTTTTATAGCGGTTTTACCGCGCCACAGCTTGCATTAATCCATTTACCGTTAATATCCGCCCGCTCATTCACCGGGTTGCCTTGGGCTTCGCCATTAAAATTAGTCTGCCCT